>FWPU01003356.1_pt1 | contig 40663 bp, 36 predicted proteins | sample 2228361 | NCBI WGS metagenome assembly FWPU01 (sample SAMEA103939777, study PRJEB20133) | metagenome | reverse complement strand
ATCCTTCGTGTCCTTCGTGGTTTTTGGTTCCGGCTTGTCCGGGTTAGGGACATACCCTAAGAACTTTTGGAAACGTGCTCTAGTTCGATTCCTCGCTCTGGATTGGACACTCGGCCGTTTGTGCCCTGAGGTACTGACGTGAATAGCCTACCACCAGCATGCAGGCATACGATCCGTGCAAGCCTTGTTTTCCCTATCTGGCACTCTGGGCTGTACAGCGGTTCATCCGGCAGTAGATTCCACTACGGCTGTCCTGGGGCGCTGTCGCAGCCACTCGTCCAGATCCCCCTTTTTGATGCGCCATATCCGTGGCCCGACCTTATACGCCGGTAGTTTCTCGTCCTTGATCCATCGGCGTACGGTCTGAACGGAAACCTGCAGCAGGCTAGAGACCTCCTGGGGGGTAAGAAAGACCTGGTCCTCTGCTAGACTCCCGGGTGGCACTGACATACCGTCCTCGGAGAACTATGCAACATTGACGATCAGAAGCGCTAATAGTGTACCACAAAGGACGAGAGCATTCTATAGTACGTTGGTACCGCAGCGAAAAGCCCGGTATCTTGCGGATACCGGGCTTTCTGTCTACGCCACGATGTTCACCAACTTCCCTGGCACGACGATCACCTTGCGCGGCGTCTTCCCTGCCAAGTGCCGCCGGACGTTCTCGTCGGCCAGGGCGGCCTCGCGTGCGCCCTCTTCGGTGATCTCTGCCGGCACCTCGAGGCGCGCCCGCACCTTGCCGTTGATCTGCACCACCAGCGTGATCGTCTCCTCGGCAGCCAGGGCGGGGTCGAAGCGCGGCCAGGACTGCTGGTGGATGCTGTAGGGCCGGCCCGTGCGCACCCACAACTCCTCGGCAATGTGCGGGCAGCACGGCGCCAATAGCAGCAGCAGCGTGGCGATAGCCTCCTCCCACGCCTCCGTCCCATAAACCGACGTCTGCTTGGCCTTTTGCAGCGCGTTGGTGAACTCCATCAGCCTGGCGATGATCGTGTTGAAGGCGAATGCCTCCATGTCGTCGGTCACACGCTTGATCGTCTTGTGCGTCCATCGCCTCAGACCGGCGATCTCGCCCTCGGTTGGTAGATTCGCCGCCCCGTCGTCTCGGCGCTCCGCCGGTTCCATTACCAGGTTCCAAATGCGATGGAGCCACCGATACACCCCCTCGATGCCGTGCGAGTCCCACGGCCCGCCCTGTTCCCAGCGCCAGCCGAACATCAGATAGCCGCGGACGGTATCGGCCCCGTACCGTTCCACGAGGTCGTCCGGCGCGATGACATTGCCGCGGCTCTTGGACATCTTTTCGCTATCTTCCCCCAGGATGATGCCCTGGTTGCGCAGCATCGTCATCGGCTCGTCGAACTCGACCAGTCCCATGTCGCGCATGGCCTTGGTGAAGAAACGGGTGTAGATCAGGTGCATGGTGGCGTGCTCGATGCCACCGGTGTAGACGTCCACCGGCAGCCAGTATGCAGCCTCCACCGGGTCGAACGGCATCGAGTCGGCGTGGGCCGGCTCGCCTTCCTTGTAGTACGGGCTGAGGTAGGCGTATTGATACCACGATGAGCAGACGAAGGTGTCCATCGTATCGGTCTCGCGGGTGGCGGGTGCGCCGCACTTGGGGCAGGTCGTGTGCAAGAACTCTTCGTGGTACTTGAGCGCGTTCTCGCCGGTCGGCGGGATGACGGCATCGGTGGGCAGGATCACCGGCAGATCCTCGTAGGGCACGGGGACGATGCCGCATCGGTCGCAGTAGACGATGGGAATAGGCGCGCCCCAATAGCGCTGGCGGCTCACGAGCCAATCGCGCAGGCGATAGTTGACGGCAAATTCACCGCTGCCCTTCTGGGCCAGCCATTCGGTCACTCGCTGCACCGCTACGTCCCCCGGCGTGCCGCTGAAGGGGCCGGAGTGGATCATTGTGCCGTATTCGGCGTGGAAGAGCACGTCGCGGTAGAACTCGACGCCCCACAGCATCTCCATCACCGTGCGCTTGTCGCGCACCGCCGGCTCCAGTTCCTTGCAGCGGGCCAGGATTTTCTGCTCGGCTTCGACGGAGTCGAAGGGCACGGTGTCATCGTCCAAGACGAACACCCAGCGTGCGCCGACCACCTCCACCCAACGCCCGGGTAGGATGTGCGCTTGGGCCAGCACGACGTAGAGGTCCACCTGTTCTTTGGTCAGTGTGACGCAGAGTGCGCCATCTTGCTCGGTGAAGCGAATGCCGGCCGCGTTCAGGGCCTCGGCAAAACCCTCCTTCATGGTGCCTTTCACTACGAAAGATTTGGCGACACCATCGGGGCGGTCAATCACCGGGATGATGGGCAGGCCGAACTTGAGCGCGAACGCGAAATCGCGTTCGTCGTGCGCCGGAACCGCCATGATCGCCCCCGTGCCGTAGGTCATCATCACGTAATCGGCGATCCAGATGGGGATACGCGCGCCGTTGACCGGGTTGACGGCATAGGCACCGATAAAGACGCCGGTCTTGTCCTTCTCGGTGGACAGGCGCTCGATCTCGCTCTGGCGGGCGGCCTGGTACCGGTAGGCTTCTACCTCCGCCCGCTGCTCCGGCGCAGTCAGTTTTTCGACCAGCGGGTGCTCCGGGGCCAGCACCATAAACGTTGCCCCCCACAGAGTGTCGGGCCGGGTGGTGAACACGACAATAGGATCCTCCTGCTCGGACAGGAAGGTGACGTTGGCGCCCTCGCTCCTGCCGATCCAGTTGGTCTGCATGGTGACGACGCGCTCGGGCCAATCAATCTTGGAGAAATCCAGCAGTTCGTCGGCATAGTTGGTGATGCGCCAGAACCACTGCTCCAGTTCTTTCTTGATGACGGGTGTCCCGCAGCGTTCGCAGTGGCGGTCTTCGCCCCACACCTGCTCGCGGGCCAGGGTGGTGTTGCAAGTGGGGCAAAAGTCCACCGGCGCCTTTTTGCGGTAGGCCAGGCCCATATCATAGAGTTTCAAAAAGAACCATTGCGTCCAGCGATAGTAGCCCGGCAGACAGGAGACGGCCTCACGCTGCCAATCGAACATGGCGCCCATGCTGCGCAGTTGGCGGCGCATGGTCTCGATGTTGGACATCGTCCACTTGTAGGGGTGGGCGCCGTGGCGGATGGCGGCGTTCTCAGCAGGCAGGCCGAAGGCGTCGAATCCCATCGGAAAGAGCACGTTGTAGCCGCGCATGCGCATGTAGCGGGCACGCACATCGCTGGGCGCCATCGCGTACCAATGGCCGATGTGCAGATCGCCGCTGGGGTAGGGAAGCATGGTCAGCGCATAGTGTTTGGGCTTGCCGGGGCCCACGGCGGAGCGGTACAGCCCGTCGGCCTCCCATTTTTGCTGCCACTTGGGTTCGATTTCTTGGGAGATGTAGTTATCGGCCATTCTTGACTCCTTGAGCCTTCAAATCAACGAGACACCTTCTTTCACTGCGTCTCGCACCGGCCCGATCATGCGTCGCTTGTGTTCAAACTCCTTCGGTGTGTAGCACAGCATCTCCAGCGGCAATTCTCCCTCCCAAAAGGCATACAGGCGGCTGGGGCGATCGGGGAAAGCGATGCCGGCAAAGTCCTCTGACACCAGGAGCAGGTCCACGTCACTGTGCTTGAAATGGTCTCCTCGTGCCCGAGAGCCGAACAGGATGGCATGACGCAGACGGTACCGCCTACCGACAGCCTGCAGAAAGCGGTTCACTTGGGCAAGCGTTTCCTGGTCCATTCCAGCACCTCCTCGGCATACCGCAGATGCTCTTGGGCGGACTGTTTGCTATACATCTCGGCCGGCACACCGTGGGCGGCATTCGCGTAGCGGGTGACCACATAGTCCGGGGCCAGTTCTCGCGCCGCTTCCATCACCGTCTCCGAAGCGTCCAGTTCGCGGGCCAACGCGACCACGTTGTGCGTCTTGGGCAGTTCACGCTTCAGGTGCATGTACAGGGCCTTCAGTGCCTTCTCAGCCGCCTGTTGGCTGAAAAAGACGCTGGCGTAGAACCGCTCGGCCTCCAGGAGTACCTTTGCCGTTTTCATGTCCTCCTGGGCTTGAATCCAGGTATTGGCGATTTCCTCCCGCATGGCGTTACCCCCTTTACACCTATCCACCGCTCCAAACAAAGCGCCCCCTCGCCTCAGGGACGAAGCTCTCGGTATCCTCAGCCGGATCGAATTCGGCATAGCTTCGGAAGCGAAGGGGCACGACTCCGCGGTACCACCCTGATTGGAGGACGCTCCACAGGCGAAGCGTCTCCCGCTCTCGGCCCGCTAACGGGGGCTAGGCGTCGCCGACTACTTGCTGGTTGCTGGTCACCGGTTGCCGGTACAGGACATCATCACAAGCCAACTAGCAATGAACAACCAGCAACGAGTTTCACCGGCGCGGCTTCCAGGCGAGTTCAGCCTTGGGGGCAGGGACAAACCCTGCCGGTTATAGGCGCTCCCCGTGGGCGCCATTGCCGGACTTTCACCTGTCGAGACGCGACTTGATGCGCCTCCACCGGCTCGCTGCGGGGATGACCTACTACTCCTGTTCGCAGCCTTTGGTCATTGTGTTGTGATTGAATTCTACCGCCAGATTGGTTTGGCGTCAAGCCCAACGGAATGCCTCATGCGTAAAACCTAGGCCTTACGCCTTACGCTTTACGCCTCACGTATTGACGTATGTCAGCCACCCGTGTGGGTCTTTTTCGCCCCGCGTGATGGCAAAGAACTCGTCCTGCAGCCGCTTGGTGATCGGCCCGCGCGAGCCTGAACCGATGGGGATGTTGTCCACCGTCTTGATCGGCGTGATCTCGGCGGCGGTGCCGGTGAAGAAGACTTCGTCGGCGGCGTAGAGCATCTCGCGCGGGATGTTCTGCTCCTTCACCGTATAGCCCAGGTCTTGCGCCAGCGTCATGGCGAAGCGGCGGGTGATGCCGCCCAGGATCGAGGCCGATAGCGGCGGGGTGTAGATCACACCGTCGAGGATGACAAAGATGTTCTCGCCGCTACCCTCGCTCACGTAGCCATAGACGTCGAGAACGATGCCCTCGGCCAGCCCGCGGTCGCGCGCTTCCATCACCACCATCTGCGAATTCGTGTACTGCCCGCCGATCTTGGCCAGCGCCATGGCCGCATCGGGTGCCATGCGCCGCCAGGAACTGACAGCCACGTCCACGCCTTTCTCGATCGCCTCCGGCCCCAGATACGCGCCCCATTCCCAGGTCGCAATCACGGATTCCACCGGGCAATTCAGCGGGTTCACGCCCAAAACCTCGTAGCCACGAAATACGAGCGGGCGGATGTAGCACTCCTTATGTTTGTTGCGCCGAATGGTCTCCTTGATCGCCTCGCAGAACTCGTCCTTGGTGTAGGGGATTTCCATCCGCATCACCTTGGCCGAAAAGTAGAGCCGGTCAACGTGCAATCTCAAACCCAAAATGGCGGGCCCCTTAGGGGTCGAGTAGGCGCGGATGCCCTCGAAAACGCTGGAGCCATAGTGCAACACGTGGGCGAGCACATGCACCTTGGCCTCATCCCAGGGAACGAATTGGCCGTTGAACCAGATGAATTCGGCTTTGGGGATCGGCACGGCACACCTCCTGTAGAGTCTAGTAAAAGCGCCCCCTCATCGTTTGGGAACGAAGGGGCGCCCCGGCATAAAACCCGATTGATAACGGAAGAGGTGGACCCGGAGGGACTTGAACCCTCGGCCTTCTCAATGCCATTGAGACGCGCTCCCAACTGCGCTACGGGCCCGTGGAATGGAGCTGAGGGGAGTCGAACCCCTGACCTCTACAGTGCGATTGTAGCGCTCTCCCAATTGAGCTACAGCCCCGCTGTCTGGTGCTTATTCTACCCTAGATTGGAGAGATGTCAAGATTGACAGGCGCTCGTCCCGTGCTATACTCTTTAGCGATCTGTGCCCGGTGATCAGGGAGGAGAAGATGCCATGCGTAGATTGAATTCGTTGCTCGTAATCGCATTGGTTCCGGGGGCCTTGTTGGCTGCTTGCGTCACTCCAACGCCCCCGCCGACGCTCACGCCGCTGCCGACGGTGACGCCCATTCCGGCCACATCCACCCCGGCGCCGCCGACCCTCACGCCTACTCCGACGGTCACTCCGACGCCGACGCCAACGCCGACACCTACCCCCCTGCCGCTCATGCTCACCAGCAGCGCGTTCGAACCCGGAGGCGCGATCCCGGAGCGTTTCGGCTTCTTCCGGGAGAATGTTTCGCCCGCGTTGGCGTGGGCCAATGTACCCGGGGGGACGCGCAGCCTGGTGTTACTGATGGAGGATCGCGATTTTCCCTTTGCCCACTGGGTGGTTTACAACATTCCGCCCGAGGTAACGGGTCTGCCGGAAGCGGTGCTCCAGCAGCCGCAGACGCCGGAAGGGGCATTGCAGGGGCTAAACAGCAACGCCGAGATCGGCTACGTCGGCCCTTACCCGCCGCCCGGCACGACGCACCACTACGCCTTCGTGCTCTATGCGTTGGACGCTCCGCTCGACCTGGAGCCGGGCGCGGTCAGAGAGCAGGTGTTAACCGCGATGGAGGGACACATCCTGGCGACGGCGGAGTTGATAGGCACGTACTTGGGCGTTGAGCCGTAGTTGGCGTGCTCGCAGTTCGCCGCATCTAGCCAACCACCAACTCCGCGTTCAGCGCCGCGAGCACCTGGGCCATCGGGTTGATCACCGTGGCCGCTTCGGAACCGGCGAAGAGCAGCCCCACGACACGCCGTTCCATATCCAGCACGGCCGAGCCGGAATCACCCGGCTGGCTCATAGGACCTGCCACCAGTTGATTGGTGAAAAGCGCAGAAGCGCCATCGTACTGAATGCGCAAAGTGGCATCAATCTGGGTGATGGTGCCTTGTGTGTGACCGGTCGTGCGCCCGGTCTTTTGCACAACGGTTCCCAGCGTCGCCTCACCCGTACCGACCGGTTTGCCGATGTAGAGGATCTCGTTACTCACCAGGTCTGGGGAGAGCGGGCGGGCCAGCGCCGCATCTACTTGGTTGACCCCCGGGGTCTGCTTGACCGCCTGGAGTTTATGGCTTGAGCCGAATGCCCCGGCGACATAGTTCAACAGTCTGGTGGTCACGTCTGCGAATGGGCATTCTGACGGGGCCGCGCCAAAATCCAGAGGCACGAAATCAATCAGCGTGGCGATACGATCCTCGGCCACGCCGTTATCCACGACACCCGGCTGAAGAATGGCATCCCCGATCTTGCCCTTGTTCGTATCGGCCAGCACGTGGTTGTTCGAGAGGATCAAGACCTCCCCACCCCGGCGTACCAGGCAGCCGAACGTGCCGGCAGTGACGCGGTAGTGCCCCACAGAGACGCCAGGCGGAACAACGGGTCTCCAGCGGTCACGCGGCCCTAAGTCGAAAGCCCGCAGCACCCCGGTCTCTACCACGTCCGTCTTGATGCCGTCGAGTATCTTGGGCACCAGGTCGTTGACAGACAAGGCAGAGGGAGCCTCTTTGCGGGTCACCGAGACGACGAGGCTCAGTTCGTCTGTCTGTATTCCCTGGCTAACCTTGTAGCCCACGCCTACCCCCACGACGTTACGTTTGCCCAGCAGGTCTCTGGCGTGCACACTCTTGACCTGCTGCGCTTGAGTGATGAGTGCTGTCGTCATGCTGCCCTCCTCGACTAGAGCGCTCGCGGTTCTCCGATTACCTGGACATCAACCGGCACGCCCTCCAACTCGCGCGGGATCACGTCGCCGGGATCCAGTTGTGCGATGGGTACTTTGTGCGTGACCGATACCACAAGCACGGGCTCGCTCGTCAACATGCCTGCACGCCGTCGCAGCCCGATGCCTACACCGACGACGTTGGCTTTGCGCAACAGGTCCGTTTCGTAGGCCGTCTTGACCATGCGCAGACGCTCCAGTGTATCATCCTGTATCTCCACTGATCCTACCCCCTTGCGGTCATGGCGATGTCGTGAGCGTCGGTGCTTGAGCGGCGCACGCTTGCATCGTATATGCCAGTTGTGCGCGCACGATTGCCTGGAGCTGCACATTTCCTGCCGCCTCCGCCAGGTCGGATGCACGCTGCAGGTCATCAATGGCGGCTGTACAATCCCCTTGCTGATCTTCAACGGTAGCCCGCACATAGTACCCAACTGCCGCGTCGGGCTTTTCCTGGATTGCCTGCTCGATGTCGGCTCTGGCTCGCTCCAGATCCCCTGCACGCAAATAGGCCATACTGCGCCCCACCAGATAGTCATACTCCGTCTCGTAGAGAGCACGCGCTTTCTGAAAGGCTGCCTCTGCCTGGCCTGATTCTCCCAGCAAGGTGTGGATCACGCCCAGCCAGACCCATCCGCTGGGATCGTCGGGGGTCAGAGTGGTGACTTGCTCGAATTCGGCCAGTGCTTCTCGCAGGTCGCCTTCCGTGACCAATCTCTCCCCCTGGCTGGCGTGGCTATATGCCTGGCGCACGTTACGCGGGGGGGCGACAACCCTGTCGTAGACCAGGTACGCGACGAGCAGGGCCACGGCGGCTATCCCGCTGCCAATCAATAACCGGCGCCATCGCTGCTTGCGCTCCTCGGTCACCATCTCATCCAGATACCACCACCAGCGGCTGCGATCCGGCTGTACGGCAGAGCGTTCCTGTTCGAGCACCTTGCCGGCCTCTCGCAGGAAACGGCGGCGATTCTGGCGGAGGCGGCCCTCGATACTTTCAAGACGGGTACGTTCGGCACGCACGTCAACGCCCATAGCCTCCAGTTCATCGAGACCGGCAGCGGCCTGATCGAGCAGATGGAGTAAGTCCAATGCCGCCTGACCGGTTCCGCGCAGTCGAGGGATCAATCGTTCGGCATCGTTCAGTGCCTCGCGAGTGCGGTCCGCCGGAGTGCGGACTCCGGTGGGCGCGAAAACCTTAGTCATCCTCTGTGTCCTCCAATTCCTCGTACAATCTGTCCAATCCGGCCTTGATGCGGCGCTGCACCGCTTCGCGCTCGCTCTCGGGAACGGGGAACAGGGGTAATAGTTCGGCGACCAACGCTGCCCGATCTGCCCGACTCTGGCCGGCGGCCCGCAGAGACCGGACGCGGCGACGCACCAGCGCAAGATACTCGCTGAGCGGCCGCGTGGCCGACTGGTTGCACAAAGGGCCACGGCCGGGGACGATGGTGGTCGCAGAAAAACGCGGTTGGCGCAATGCCTTTAGTGTCTCCAGCCACGCTTTTGTGTCTGGGGCAGCGGCCAGGAAGGGATGAGTTCTGACCACCAGTGTATCGCCTGTAAACAGCACATCTTGCTCAGGCAGATAGATCCAGGCGCTACCCGGCGCACTGCCACTAACGCGCTGTACTTTTACGTCCACCCCTCCCTTGTGTAAGGTGAGACTATCGGTAAACAGAATCTGAGGCAATGTCAAAGGGGCTTCCACATCACATGAGCCGCCTTCTGAAAAGGCCATCGCTTGCTCATAAGCGGCTCGCGCCGCGACGACAGGCGCCTCTAGCAATGCGACATTCGATATCCGGTCAGGATGGGCATCGGTGAGCACGACGTACAGGATCGGGCCGCCCGTGGTATCCAGGATCCGCTGCCGCCAAGTGCGGGCATCTTGGGGCAACGTGGGAGCGTCCACGGCAATGACGCCCATCGGCAACGCGATGAAGCCAACGTTGACACCTCTGTATGAGGTCTCGACATAGACGTTGGATGCAATCTTCTTCATGGGGTACAATGGTTGCGTCAGGAAGCAGAGAGCAGGTCTGTCAGAAGGTCTTGCAGGACGGCTTCAACTCGGGCTATCTCGGTCACCGGTGCACTACCCTGGGCTATATGGGGCTGCCCGCCTCCCTTGCCACCCAACTGGGCACAGGCCTCTTGCAGCAGCGCCGCCACGTCCGGTCCTTCCCCTTCAGCGCGGGCGAAGCATAGGTGCGTCCGTTCGCCGACGCCGGCCAACAGGGCCACCACGCCAAAGCGTTGAGCCAGATCTTGGGCCAGAGCGCGCACCTCGTCCGGATCGCGTTGCGCCAAGGCCCGCCACGCCAGGCGGTACGGCCCGTGCGAAACAGCGGTTTCGGCTAACTCGGCGGCCTCCGATCTCAACAACTGCTTGCGCGCCCGGCGTAGTTCCTGCTGTAGTTGTCTGGCCTCGCTCTGCAAGCGCTGTACCGCTTGCTCCAGTTCTCGATGACCTACGGTAAGCAGGCTCGACAACTGGCCGACTAGGGCATTCTTGACCCGGTAATCATGCAGGGCACGCCCACCGCACAGGAACTCGACGCGCGTCTCGTCGCCGCGGTAGTCGAGGCGCACGATCTTGATCAGCCCGATCTCGCCCGTGTGGGCAACGTGCGTCCCGCCGCAGGGGTTCACGTCGAAGCCAGCAATGTCCACGATGCGTACGGGGCCTGTCACGGTCGGCGCGCGGCGCAGAGGCAGCGTGCCTAGTTCGGTAGGGCTGACGAAGCGTGCGCTGACCGGCCGATCTTCCCACACGACCTGGTTGGCCAACTCTTCGACCTGAGCCGCTGCCGTCGGTGCCAAGTGGGCCACGGCGACATCCACCGTGCTGACTTCTGCGCCCAGGTGAAAGCCGACGGTATCGGCATCAAGTTGCTTCTCGAAAGCAGCGGAAAGGACATGTTGGCCGCTATGTTGTTGCATGTGGTCGAAGCGACGAGGCCAGTCCAGGACACCCTCGACTTGGTCCTCCGGCAGGGCCTGCGCCAGGACATGTACAATGGCCCCATCCTCTCGCAGGGCCACGTCGAGCACCTCAACTCCACCCAGTGTCCCCCTGTCGGCCGGCTGCCCGCCGGAGGTCGGGTAGAAGGCCGTGCGGTCGAGCACGACGGCAACGTGGCCATCCCATACTAGCCGCTCGACCACACGGGCCGAGAAGCGCCCGCAATATGGCTCAGTGTAGTACAGACGCTCGGTCATCTGACTCCCAGGGGCAACGTGAACTTGAACCGGCTGCCCTGGCCCACCTCGCTTTCGACCCAGATGCGACCTCCGTGGGCCTCGACGGCTAGTCTACAAAATGCTAGGCCCAAGCCGGTTCCGCCGCCGCTCTCCGGACTCTCCAGGCGCACGAAGCGGTCGAAGATGCGCTGGCGGTCTTCAGGTGGAATCCCGGCGCCAGAGTCCGCTACGGTGAACACTACTTCGTTCTCATTCCGCTCTACACGCAATGCAATGTGACCATGCCTTGCGGTGAACTTGATCGCGTTGTCGAGCAGGTTCATCAAGACGCGCATGAGCATATCGCGATCAGCGAGGACAGTGGGCAGATCGGGAGCGACCTCAACATCGAGGGTCTGTTCCTTGGTCAGAATCATAGGCTGGACCTGATCGACGGCCTCCCGTACCAGAGGTTCGAGACTCACATAGGTCCTGTTCAGTCCCGTCTCACCGGCTTCTAGTCGGGCCAGATCCAACAGTGAATCAATCAAGCGATACAACTTCTGTCCACTGTTGAGGGCAATCCGCACGAGTTTGCCTACCGGCAGCGTCTGATCACGTTCAACATAGGCCGTATGAATCAGTTGCAGGCTGCCCATGATACTGCCCAACGGATTGCGCAAGTCATGGATGACCATGTGCGTTAGGTCTTCACGCATCTTTTCGAGCGCTACCCGTTCCGAGATGTCGTGGCCCAGCCACTGGATGGCTTCATGCCCGCCGTAATCAATGCGGGCCATGTGCACCTCGAGAGTGCGAACGCCGTTGGCGCGTGGGATTTGCATCTCCATGGTCAACCGCTGGCCTTCGCGTGCTTGGTCTATAGCAGCCTGACAGATCTCACACGATACACCGAGCAAATCGGCCAGGCTACGGTCAATGGCCTGTGTACGCGAGAGTCTGAGCAAGTCGAGGGCCTGTTGGTTGAGGTTGAGCACCTTCCCGTCCATGTCCAGCACCATGATGGGATCATTGCTTTCCTCGAAGAGGCTCTCGTAGCGACGTTCGGCCTGCAATGCGCGTTGATAAAGCCTGGCGTTGTTGATGGCGATCGCAGCCAGATCAGCCACCGACTGCAAAAGCCGTTGAGCGTCTTCGTCAAAGACGCTATCTATTGGATTGATGGCCTCGATCACGCCGATCGTGCGGCCTTCGATCTTGATTGGCACGGCCAACATCGTGCGTGTCTGGAAACGTGTTTTGCTGTCTACCGCAGCGTACCAGCGATGATCGGTTTGGGCTACGGGCACCAACGCTGGCCGACCGGTCTCCACCACCCAGCCGGCCACGCCTTGTCCACGAGCAAGACGCAACCCGGTCACCGCCTCGGCGGCTTCACCGACGGCGACGCGGAAGACCAGGCCCCCTGTCTCATCCTCCAACAGGGCGACCGAAGTCGCTTCTACGTGGAAGTAATCCCGTACCTGGGCCATAAGGGACTGCAATACACTGTCCAGGTCCAGGGTCGCAGTCAGCACCTGGCTGGTCTTGTGGAGGAAAGTCAGTTCCCGCAGTTGCTTCTGGACTGCGTCAACCTGGCTCTCGCACTCCTCCGGGTTTGAGGTCTTGGGGCTCGCGGTTCTAGGTTCGACCATTGGCGAGCACAATCTCCTCCCGCCCATGCAGCCTCTCGAGTATGCGCGACGTGATCATCTCGAGATGCTCGTGATTCAGCACGAAATCCAGGTCGTCTGATGATACGCTCAATATGGGACAGAGGCGAAATCCGGCGATCCACTCTTCATAGAGTTCGTTGAGTTGTTCTAGATAGGCCGTGGAAATATCCCGCTCATAGGCGCGACCTCTGCGTCGGATACGTTCCTGGAGGGTAGGAAGCGATGCCCGCAGATAAACGATGAGATCGGGTGGGGGAAGCACGGTAGTCACAACCTGATATAGTTCACAATAGCACTGATATTCCCGCTCCTCCATCAGCCCTTGTTGATAGAGATTCCGAGCAAAGATCTCGGCATCTTCATAGACGGTGCGGTCTTGGACCACCGAATTGGGTCGTTGAAGCAATTGCCAGTGGTGGCGCAAACGGCGCGAGAGAAAATAGATCTGCGAGTGGAAACTCCAACGGCGCATGTCCCTGTAAAAGTCGGCCAGGTACGGATTGTCATTGACTGCCTCGAAGAACGGTTCCCAACCCAACCGCTCACTCAAGAGCGCCGTGAGGGCCGATTTGCCCGCCCCAATGTTGCCGGCGATAGCGATGAAGCGTTTCATGCTTGCTGCTTCTTGGTGGAAGGATGGGCCTACACTCGTTCTCGGTACAAAACCGGCCTGGAGGCCCGGCTTTAGCCGGGAAGCCCCCAATAAATCGGGGCGTCCGCCGTGTTTTGGATCGGAAACTACACGCGCGGTAACGACACGGTGAACGTACTGCCCTTGCCTGGCACACTTTCCACGGCGACCTTCCCTCCATGGGCTTCGACGATCTCGCACACGAGCGCCAGCCCGATCCCCATGCCGCCAAAACGTCGCTTGGTGCTGCCATCTACCTGGTAGAAGCGCTCGAAGATGCGACCCAGGTGTTCAGGGGCAATGCCGATCCCTTCGTCGGAGACCGAGACGTACACCGCTTCCTGGGCGTTCCAGGCGCGCAATGTGACCACACCGCCGCCGGGGCTGAACTTGATAGCGTTGTCCACCAGATGTCCAAAGACCAACTCCAAGCGTTCGCGGTCGCCCAAGACGGGCGACAAGTCAGCCGGCAACTCGTCACGGAAGACGATACCGGCCTCTTTAGCAACGGAAGAAAACGCCACCAGTATGCTTCTGAGGATCTCCAGAAGCGAAACCTGGGTCAGCAGGGGCGCTTCCGACGGTACGGACTGGAGCATCGTCAGGTTATGGATCAAACGCGCCAGGGTAGCGGTGCGTTTGTGAACTATCTGCAATGCAGAGCGCTGCCGCTCGGAAATGTCGCCCAGGCCCCCGTCCAGCAGCAGCTCGATATACCCCTTGACCAGGCTGAGCGGCGTGCGCAGTTCGTGCCCCACATTCTGCACCAATTGGGTGCGCAATTGCTCGACCTCTTGCAATTCCTTGTAGGCACGCGCGAGTTCGGCTGCCTGTGCTTCGAGCCTCTCGTACAAACGGGCGTTTTCTACTGCAATGGCAACCTGATCCGCAATACCGGAAAAGAGCCGCCAATTATCCTCGTCGAAGGCTTCGGGTTCATCAGATTGAGCAGATATGACGCCGATCACCCTGCCCTTGACGATAAGCGGCGCGATCATCAAGGAGCAAGCAGGGGATCCCATGAGGCCCGCTCCTCCTGGTAGAGCGTCGCGCTGCTTTTGCAGATCCTTGATCCACACGGGCTGCCGGGTACGAACTACCCATCCGATCAGCCCGCTCTCTTCTCCGACTTTCAGTTTGAACGGCGACAGATATTCCCCCTCGTCTACGATCAGACGAACGTCAATCTCGTTCCTCACCTCGTCGTACAGAGCGATGTAAAAAGCGGTGGCAGGAATGACCGCGACAACCTGCTTGTAAATGGCCTGTAGGACCTCGTCCAGGTTCAGGATGGAGACAATGGCCATGTCAATACTGTGAAGCACAGTCAGTTCCTCGATATGACGTCTGGCCTCCTCGTACAACCGGGCGTTCTCGATGGCGATGGCCGCCTGGACAGCAAAAGCAGAGGCCAGGCGAGCATGCTCAGGGGTATAGAAGCCGGGTTCTCGTTTATCCAGAGCCAGCATTCCGATGAGCCGGTCACCGAGCAGGAGTGGTACACCCAGCCAAGCACGGATGCCGGCGGCAGCATGGGGCTCCCGGCGGAACTCTGGATATACCTCGGGCGCATCGTCCACGATGAAGGGCCTCCGCAAGCGCATTACCTCTCCGTTCGGATTGTCACCCTGAGAGAGGTCGAAACTAAGGCCAAGCAGTTGACTCAGATTGGGGAACCCGTGCCCGCCGATGATCTCCAGCCGCCCGTCCCGCAGTAGTTGTACCGAGGCGCTGTCATAGGGCACGACCTGCTGAAGTTCACTCAGGATGGCCTCGAAGACCCGGTGCAGATCGAGAGTCGTTGCCAGAGCCTGAGTGGCTCGATAGAGTGTCTCTGCTTCCTGCCGTCGCTGTAGTTCGGCAGTGTAGAGGTGGGCACTCTCGATAGCGTTGGCCAACTGGTCGGCCATTGTCCGTAAGGTCGCAACATCCTCTTCGGTGAAGGCGGCCTCCTGCGTGGACTGCACATCGAGGACGCCGATCACCCGGCCTCGGCTAATCAGCGGCAGGGCCATCTCGGACCGGGTCGCGGGGAGGTCGGGATTGGCGAAATAGGCAACGTCCTTATCTACATCCAGAACAATGCGTGGCTCTCCTGTCCCGGCGACATAGCCCACGATCCCAACCTTGCCGATGGCTAATTTGTGTCCCTTCTCTAGCATGCGCTGTCCCCCCTCCGATGAAGCCGCGCGCAGGACAGCATATCCCCGTTGCTCGTCTACCAGAAAGATGCCGGCGTGGTAGAAGCCGAACCTCTCCGATATGAGATGGACGGTTTCGTTGAGAAGTTGATCCACGTCCAGAATCCCCGTGGCGTCACGGGCGACTTCCGAGGCCGTCTGCAGCTGGATAGAGCGCCGCTGCAAGTCAAGGCTCCGCTCGGCAACCCGCCGGTCGAGTTCACGGTTGATCGCACGTGCCTCTGCCAGGGCATCTTCCAGACTGCGGGCTGTGACCCAGGCCCCCGTGGCGATGACAAAAAAGATCAGGATAGCCGGCACGTTCAACCCGGTCTGCAGTACGCCAATTCCCAGGGCGGCAATTGCCAGACTGACCAGTCCCGCCACGATGAAGCCCGCGTAAGGGCGTAACAGGAAACTCGCCACAAAGATCGGGATCACGAACGCGACCAGACTACGACCGGCACTTGCCTCTTCTACATTGTCTATGAAGATGAAGACAATCAACACCAGCACGGCAAGTAGCGCCGCCAACCGGCCCGACCCGTAGCGGTTGATCACAAAGATAGGCGCTGCGGTGATCAGAATGGCTGGAAATCCGGGGTAGAGCAGCCTGGTAGTCTGCCACAAAGGGCCCAGACCAAACGCGCTGGCTATCGCGCTCAGCAGAAGGCCTACGGGGACGGACAATACCACGCCGATCAGAAGGATGTTGAGCAGCCTTCGTCGCCGAGCGTCATCTGGGTCCTGCGAAGGGACTTCCAGTAAGCGATCTAGAATGCGCACAACCGTTCCTGCCGTTCTAACCTGCTTTACTAGGCGAGCACAGTGCGAGCCAGTCTGTCCACCACGCGGCCTCAGCCGATACAACCGGGCATCTATCTGACCCCTATCATTGTACTTCAAAAACTGGACGGAAGCAAGAAATTCGGCGAGTTGCCGCCAGGGCCGCCTATTCTCCCATCATCTCCCGGTACACAGCCACCGTCTGCGCGGCGACTTGAGCCTGGGTGAAATGAGCCAGCACCCGCTCCCGTCCGCGTTGGGCTAGTTCTTTCCGCAAACCCGGATCCTGCATCAGACACACAAGACACCGGCGCAGCGCCTCCGTGTCTCCTTCGGGGAATATCAGTCCGGTATTATCTACCACGCGAGGAATCTCACCGCAGTTGGAGCCGATGACCGGCACCCCACACGCCATGGCCTCGACGAGCACACGTCCAAACTGTTCGACCCAGTTGGGTCGAGAACGCGAGGCCAGCACCAGCACATCCAGCCCCCGATAAAAGTCCGGTAGGTGCGAAGAGGGCAGGCTTCCCTCAAAAGACACACGCTCCGCTATTCCCAGGCTCTGCGCCAGCGCCATCAAACGGACGTGCTCTGGTCCTGCACCCACGATAGCCAGCCGCCAAGCCCCAGGTATCCCTGCGGCGGCTTCCAGGAGCAGATCTACCCCCTTCTCGCGTACCAAACGGCCCGCATACCCGATCACGAACTCACCAAGTCGTCGCTCAGTGGGGCGGGGTGCGAAAAGGTCTGGGTCCACACCGAATTGGGGGATGATAGCCAGAGGGCCCGTGTAGCCCTTGGCACGCCAGACCGCTGCGGCCCCCGCGCTTCCCGCGATCGCGTAATCGGCATGGCGCAAATTGTAGCGCTCAATCTGCTGAAAGGGTGGTGGGTAGTGCCGGTGCAAGTTCTGCCAGGAGAACCACAAGGTACGCGCGCCGCTGGCTCTGGCCTGCCGCAGTGCGTGGAACGTAGCAAAGTTGTAGGGTTCCTCGTCTATGTGTACCACGTCTGGGGCGAAGGCGCGCAACCGGAGTCCCAGGCGCGGGTAGAAGTGGAGATGGAAACTGCCGCTGAGTGCGATGGGTTCAACGACCAAGTCATACCCGGAAGTGTATGCCCGTTCCAGTTGAACCACGCGAGTGCCGTCGCGCCAGGAGGGTGGCACGGCAACCATCAGTTCAACGTCGGGGAAGCGGGCGATCTCCTCCAATTTACGCTGGTAGATGCCCAGCAAGCAGGCCTTGGAGACCATGAGCACGCGCATGTTCGCTATATTAGTATCGCCTCCTCCGGTGATTGTCCGTGTCGTTCACGTCCCTCCCCGCCTAGACATGGTATACTAGCGGGGCACTGACGTCAAGTGCTTACCTTGACAATGTTAAGTTATCAGGCACTCGTCGGCCTCGCCGGGGGCTCAAGCCCCCGGCTCACAGCCAAAGGGTGCTAAAGCACCCTCTACGGCGGCTAAGGCGCTTCTCTAGCCCGCTTCAGCGGGCTTGGGCTCTCAGCCCGGCGCTTAAGCGCCGGGCACGCCGACGGGCGACGCGAACACGTTCGAACTTAACATTGTCAAGTTACTGACCCGCAAGGCCGTCCTGCATCAGACGCCTGAACAACTTGACAGGGTTGGCCTTCGTGCTATATTATAGCCACGTGCGCCTGTACCTCAACTGGACAGAGGGGCGGCCTACGAAGCCGACCGTTGTGGGTTCAAGTCCCGCCAGGCGCGCCTATCCGGTCTCTTGTACCGGGAAATTCGTTTCCGCTGCGTCATGCAGAAAAAAGGAGCAGGGTCCTAGGCCCTGCTCCCTTTCCGTAACCCACCCTATTTCCCCTTGATCTTGATGATCTTGGGTTTGGTCTCTTCGGCTTTGGGCAGCGTGAGCGTCAACACGCCATTTTCAAAGACCGCCTCCGCCTTATCCGACTGCACCGGCACGTTTAGCGTCAGGGTGCGGGCAAACGCGCCATAGGGCCGTTCCTGGAACAGGTATTCGACGTTTTCCAGGGGCGGACGTAACTCGCCGCGGATGGTCAGCGTGTCCCCTTCGATGGAAATGCTGACCTCATCTGAGGTTAACCCCGGCAGCGACGCTGTAATGACAATCTCGTCGGGGGTTGTATAGACATCGAGCGGAAGTCGGAACGGCCGGTCTGGTGTCCCATCACCCCACCAGCCGCGTGCCGGACGCACGAAACTGTCTTCGAACAGGCGGTCCATCGCCTCGCGCAGGCTCATCACCTCTTGGAACGGGCGCCAACGGATTACGGTCATTGCCATCACCTCCCAGTTCAACGTGTAGGGGGAGGGCCAGCCTCCCCCACCGATTTACTTCCCCTTTGCCTTGACCTTGATCGCCTTGGGCTTAACCTCTTCGGCTTTGGGCAACGTCAGCGTCAGGACGCCGTTCTCAAAGTCGGCAGTGGCTTTGTCGGCAACCACCGACACCGGGATGGACAATGAACGACTGAAGGAGCCGTACCGGCGCTCGCGCCGGAAGTAATTCTCCTCCTTGACCTCTTCCTCGGCCTTGGTCTCGCCCTTGATAGTCAGAACATCGCCGGTGATGTTGATGTCAATATCCTCGGGCTTGACACCTGGAATGGCCGCTTTGACGATGACAGCGTCGTTGGTCTGGTACATATCCACAGCCAATGCCTCCGGCCCAAACGGGGCCAACCATCCTGAACGCGGTTGCACAAAGCTCTCTTCAAACAGGCGATCCATGGCCTCCCGCAGGCTGATCAGGTCGCGGAAGGGCTCCCAACGTACTATGTTTGCCATTTTGCACCTCCTCGACAGTTATGGGTTGACCGGCCGTGTATGGCCTACAGAATCGCCCACATTATGGCTGTGTCTCGTTAGATTGGCACAAGAGCCGCGTTAGAAATGCGCTAGAAAAAAGGTTAGTGCGCCAAACCGCTGGGGTAGGGGCGGGGTTACCCTGCCCCTACCAGGGCCATCCCATCACTTTGGCGTGCCAACAAAAAACGCCCCATATGACGGTGGGGCGCTTATCAGCCAGAGGTCAACGCGGCCAATTCAAGCCAGGAGCGCTTCCAGTTCCTCCAAGACCTTGCGCACGCTCCGTTTGTCGGTGGCGGTGCAGGGCACGACAGGGATCTTGCCCTCTAGTCCCAATGCCTTGGCGATCTTGGGAACAGTCAGAGCACCTTCTTGATCTTGTTTGTTCGCGACAACCATGCAGGGGACCCGGTCTTTGCCCCTAAAAGCGCGCATGAGCTGCTTAGCCTGCAGGAACGTCCCACGGTCGCTGCTATCCACCAGCACCAGAAAGGCATCCATCTCCTTCGCCAAGATATCCCACATAAAGTCGAAGCGGGGTTGTCCGGGGGTGCCGTACAGGTGGAACACGTTGTTGCCCAGCCGGACTTGGCCATAGTCCATGGCGACGGTGGTCTCTTCCTTTGCGGCTCTGTGGTGGTCGGTGATGCGCCGCTCGGTGGAGACAATCGGAATGTCGGAGATCGTGCGGATGAACTCGGTCTTGCCAACGTTGAACGGCCCTGTGACGACAACCTTATACGTATTGCCCATTATGTGTCCTCCCTGTCGGCCTCGGATGGCGCCTTACGGAAATCCACGAAGCGATACCCGACCCCGCGTTCGGTCAGGATGTAGCGGGGATGGGCTGGATCGGGCTCGATCTTCTGCCGTAGGTAGGTGATATACAGGCGAAGATAGTGGATTTCCTCGCGATACTCATGGCCCCAGACCTTCGCCAGCAGTGTCTCGTGGGGCACCACCCAGCCAGCGTTTTCGATCAGGTGATAGAGCAAACGGAACTCGGTGGGCCGCAACTTGATGCGCTTACCTTCCAGGATGACCTCATAGTTCTTAAAGTCCACGCTCAGCCGTTCGTCAATACGCAGGAGAGCCTCGTCAGGTGCGGTAAGGCTCTGGGTGCGGCGCAGTACGGCTTTGACGCGACTGGTCAACTCTCGGGCGCCGAACGGCTTGGTCACGTAATCATCGGCGCCCAGTTCCAGCCCACGCACTTTGTCCTCCTCGTCGGCCCGCACTGTCAGCATGATGACTGGAACGTTGGAGGTCTCACGCAACAGCTCGAGCGTCTCAAAACCGTCCATCTCCGGCATCATGACATCGAGGATGACCAGGTCGGGCAGGTCAGTCCGGGCCTTTTCGAGCGCCTCCATCCCATTATGTGCCTCGATGACCCGGTAGCCCTCCAGTTCCAGGTTCATGCGGATGAACCGGGTCATACGCGGCTCGTCGTCCACGACCAGAACAAGTGCGCGGCGGGTGGACATCATTGACAACCTGGGCGGACGGAAATCTCGTCCGTGCTATTGCTCACGGACGAAGGTGACGACTTCCTCCTCCGCCTCGCTCGGCAGGATTTCGACGCAATGGATGCGCGTCCAGGGAAAAACCACCGTAGTGGTTTCTGGAAGGATATACGAGACCTCCCGACCATCTCGCCGCCGCACGTTGTTGACCAGCAGGACTTGATCGGTCGTCTCAGGCAAGCGCTCGATCTCTCCTACGACAGCATCTTCGTTCAACACGTGAATCATGACCGTGTAAGGCATAGATTATCCCCTGTAGTTCATTCCTGCAAGAAGACCACCTGCAACTTGACGCGGCCCAGTTGGAGTTCATCTCCATCTTTGAGCACATGAGGCAGGTAGGGTGTCAGACGTTGCCCGTTGAGATAGGTGCCGTTGGCGCTACCGACATCCTCAACCAGATAAGTCGTTCCACGTTGGTGGATCTTGCAGTGGCGGCGCGAGATGCCACCTTCCAGCCCACCGTCTGATGTAAGGTCTATGTCTGGGAAGATACCGTGGGCTGCATCGAGACGCCCGACCTGCACCTCGGGAGTGGAAGGCAAACGGATCTGACGGTCGGTGCTCACGACCTTCAGGCACAACGGGGCTGGGGCTGCTTTGCCCTCCTTGTCCCCCTCGGTCGCCCACGGATTCGCCCGCGAGATGGGCAATTCCTCCTCGGGCAGCGGCTCGGTCCGTAGAGGGCCACCAGTCGGCAAGTATACCCCGCACTCGGTACAGAAGAGCGTGCCGGGGCGATGCTTACGCCCGCAAGATGGACATTCAATCATTCGCTTTCCTCCTCGAGGCGATAGTCAGACTGCGTGTGCCGTACTTGATTTCTTTGCGCCCCTTGGCAGTGGGTGTTCCTCCCTTGGCGATTCGTCCGGCTTCCAGCATGGCCGCCCGGGCGAGCCGTGGCTCCCCCAAATCGAAAAGTCGTGTGGCGATCATCTCCAGTTGCTGGTTGGCCTTTTCCACATCTCCGCTTTCCAGCATATCCCAGGCCCGCTCCTGCATGCGATAGATCGTGATCTTGCTCAGGGCAGATAGGATAGCGGGCGGGGCCGGCTCCGATGGTGTTTCACTCGGCGTAAAGTTGCAGAGGAGGTCGCGTCGCAGCCGCTCTCCCTGTCGCCCTAGCGCCGGTATGTCAGCCGTGAGTTGTAGGTGCATGAGGCGGTGCTCGCCAGGCGGCATCTGGGCAATCCCCACCTCCAGCAAGACGGCGACAGGCGCGTCGGCTTGCAGCGCACCTAGAGCGATCTCGCCGTCCTTCACCTCCAGGTGGTCTAGGTAGGGCGAGACGCGGAACACGTTCTCTACCTGCACTCCTTCGACACAGCGCGCCTCCAATGTCAATCCTTGTGCGAACACGGAACCCAGGCCGCGCACCCTTTGCTGGAGCAGCGTGCGCACCTGACCGGGTGATGCGATGTAAGCGGACACCCCTCCGCTCTGTGCAGCGATCCGGTCAAGCAAGACATCGTTCCAATCCTCCCCAATACCCATGGCTGTGATGCCAATGCGCCGCGCTCCCGCCTGTCGCGCCTCGGCAATGCAGTGCTCGTCATCGCCATAGGTTTGGCCGTCGGTAAGGAGGATCAGGTGGCTGGTGACTCGCTTGCTGTGGCGCTTCTCGATCTCCGCCAGTCCAGCCTGCAATCCTTTCAGTATCTCGGTGCCACCGCTGGCCAAAATCGTGGAGACCTTGGCTTTGGCAAAGGTGCGGTTGACCACCGACTGGCTCGGCAGAACAACCTCGGCCCGGTCGTTGAAAGCGACGATGGCTAACGTATCATCCTCGCTCAGTTCGTCAATGATCTGGTGCGCAGCGCCCTTGACGTGTTCCAGCCGCGCCCCCTGCATAGAAGTGCTCCGGTCAATCACCAGGCACAGGTTCAGTGGCAGTCGCTCGCCCTTGGCGGCTGTGGCTGGCCGTATCTCGATCAAGACGTAGAGCACCTGCTCTTCGCAGAGCGCACTGCACTCTTTCTGACTCGTTTGGATGCTCCAGGAAATCGCTGCCTGTTCATCCAACCCCGCCTCAGCCCGTTGCCGATCATACGCGCTGCGAGTCGCAGGATTACTCAATAGGGTGTATGCCGCCTGGATCTCGTGAAACAGCGTCGTCTCGGTCTTTTCAGGCCGGCTGTCGGGGTGGTAGCGGCGCGCCAGGGCATGATAGGCCTGCTTGATCTCCTCTTCTGAGGCCGATCGGGGCACCCCTAGAACGGCGTAATAGTCCTTCTCGACGTCTATGCTCACTGGTCTAACTCGGCGGTTCTACCAGGATGGCCGTGATATTGTCACGTCCCCCGGCGCGATTGGCGGCAGCAACAAGGCTTTCACACGCTGCCTGGAGTGAAGCGTTGGCTGTGATGATACGGATCACCTCTGCTTCGCTCACGCTCCCCCATAACCCATCGGTGCAGAGTAGCAAGCGCCCCCCTGGAGGAATTGTGCGTACGTAGGTGTCTACCTCCAGTACGCCTGTCTGGCCGACCGCACGGTACAGTACATTCTTCTGCGGATGGTCGGCGGCCTCGTCGCGCGTCAGTTGCCCCAGTTCGATCAACCGATCTACCAGCGAGTGATCGTGGGTGATCTGATCCAGCCCCTTATCCGTGACAATGTAGGCCCGGCTATCACCGACATGGGCGACATAGGCCCGCGAGCCGATTACCAGAGCACAGGTTAGCGTCGTGCCCCCGCCAGGCACCTGGTCTGCCACAACTTCATTGGCCGTCTGCACGGCATTCACGAGCACTTCGTTTAGGGATGGTCGGTTAGAGTCCTGTTCGTCTATGAGGGCCGGCAGGTAGAGTTCACGCATGACATGGTAGGCTACAGTGCGTGACGCCAGCGAGCTGGCGACCTCTCCGGCCTGATGCCCACCCATTCCATCGGCCAGAACAAAAAGCCCAAACATCGGCAGCGCAGTGTCACCGTCGTGGGCCGCTGTGATGACCAACGCCATGTCTTCATTGTGACGTCGCACTTCGCCCACGTCGCTCGCCCAGCCGACCTGGAGTCTGGGTAACGTATGGGCGGGCTCGCATGCTGCGGGCGCGGCCACGGTGACCGCAGATGTCTTTCCTCGTCCCAGCAGGTTACGCAAGAATCGCATGTCCGTTTTCCTTCCAGCCAACAGCACCGAGCCCGGTCGCTGCCCAAGGAGCATTCGGCCGCAGCGAGAGGCGGGGTGCTATTCTCCCATAGGCGCGAACTTAACGGGCCGGTGATTGGAATCGCGCCGGTAGGGGCGGGTTGACCCCGCTCCTTCGGCCGGCTGTCCGCCTGCGCGAACAGAGGCGTCTACGTAGGTAGACGCCCGGCGGAAAGCCCCCCAGGTGCGACTTGAGTTAGCGCCTATGTACTATTCTCCGGTGCTCCTCCCATACTCTCCGCACAGGTCAAGCACAACACCGATTCAGATGAACCTCGAGGCGGCAGCAAGAGACCAGGACGGTGACCAGCGTGAGGCCAGCCCGCGGCTCTAGGCCGGGAGCGCGTACAGGTAACGGTCACACGATCCGATATAGACGACACCGTTTACCACCTGGGGCGACGAAGTCACCGGCCCGTCCGTCTGAAAACGCCAGCGCAGAGCCCCTGTCTGAATGTCCAGGCTGTAAACCATACGATCTACCGAGCCAAAGTACACGGCATCTTCGGCCACCGCCGGCGACGACGTCACCTGACCCTCCGCCGCAAAGCGCCAAACCAGGCGGCCGCTTTCGGCATCCAGCGCATACATGTACCCATCTGCGGACCCGACCAGGACCAACCCACCCCTGACGGCCGGCGAAGAGATGACCGGCCCGCCGGTCCGATAACGCCACACCGTCCAGCCCGACCGAATGTCCAAGCAGTAGACGTGCCAGTCCTGGCTGCCCACATAGAGCATTTCCTCCGTGATCGCCGGAGAGGATGTTACAGCACGCCGTGCGCGGAAGCGCCAACGTGCCTGGCCGCTGGTATCCACGGCGTAGACTACGCCTCCCTCACAGCCTATATAGATGGCTTCGCTCCCTATGGCTGGCGTGGACCGGATTTTGCCCTCGGCCTCGAACTTCCAGGCCACACGTCCACTGTGGAAATTGGCGGCATAGAGATACCGGTCATCGGAGCCAATGAACACGTGGCCGAATGCGACGCGAGGCGAAGAAAAGATGCTGCCCTGGGTAGGGCAAGTCCACGCGATCCGGCCTGTCGCAGCGTTAATCGCGTGGAGCGATCTGTCGGCGGAGCCCACGAATATGCGGTCTTCGTGCACGCACGGTGAAGAGGCGATCCCGCCTTCGGTGGCGTACTTCCAGATGAACTTGCCTCCCTCGGCGCTGATCGCGTATAGGTTGTGATCATAGGCGCCCACATACACTACGCCGTTGTGCACCGTTGGAGAGGAACGCACCTCGTCCTCGCAGGCGAAGCGCCACAGAGGCAAGACCGAGCCGCTGGTGAAAGCCAGAGTGCCCAGCGCGGCTGTCCCACCCGCTCCGCGCGCAGAACTGAGACTGAGGAGCGCACGCTGCATTTCCTCCGCGGATCCGTAGCGCTTGTTGGGGTCATATTCCAGTGCCCGGTTGATGATCTGCGTCAGTTCGTGCGAAACCGTGGGGTTGGTATTGTGGATCGGGCGTTCGTGGAACGAGAACGGGGGCTCCAGTCGCGGATCCTGTTTGCTGAGCAGGTGGTGCATCGTGGCGCCCAGTGCGTAAATATCCACCCGCGGCTCGGCGACGCCTCGATACTGCTCGGGCGGCGAATACCCCTCCGTACCGATCATCGTGCCCTTCTGACCACTCTGGAAAACCCGCGCGATCCCAAAGTCTACTAAGCGGATGCGTCCATGATTGTCGAGCATGATGTTGGAGGGCTTGATGTCGCGGAAGATGATCGGCCGGGGTTCGAAATCGTGCAGATAACTCAGCACATCGCAGATCTGGATGGCCCACCGCACCACTTGTGCCTCGGGCAGGAATCCCTGCGTCTCATTGAGGATCACTTCCAGGTCTTTGCCATCCACGAATTCCAGCACCAGGTAACTGCGGTCGCTCTCACTAAAGTAATCGTAAACCTGCACGATGCCGGGGTGGCTGAGAGTAGCCAGAATGTTGGCCTCTCGTTCAAAGTTGCGTTTGACCATTGCTCGTATCTCAGGGTCGGTGGCCGTGTTCAGCATCTCCTTGACGACACACAGTCGGGTGACCCTGGGGAAGCGCAGGTCCTGGGCCTTGTAGACAGCGCTCATACCCCCCATGCCCAGCACTCCCAGAATGCGATAACGATTCTGGAGAACAGAGCCCTCGGCCAGCCGACCTTCAGCACGTTCTTCAGATGGGGCGGGCGGCGGAGGGGTAATCACCTGTGTGCCCAGTCTTTTCGCTAGGCCCGATTCACGCGGCTTCTCCTGCGAAGCCGGTACCTCTGCTCCCTGCATAGTCATCCCAGCCTCAGCAGAGGCGGGCTTGAAACGACGAGGGTCAGACGTGTTCATGTCAAATCCACATCACACCATTTCTGTCTAGCAGCAATATAATTATAGAACAAATAGGCAAACGTCGCAATCCCCCTGATGAAATTCCACCTATACTCGGTAGATCACAATTGCTCTCGCCAGATGACAATCCGGCAGTCGAGACGCGGACGCGGCACTTGTGCCGAATCGTCCGCTTGGAGCCCTCCATGGTGATCTACTGATGCTTATGGACGATACTCACTGGGCAGAGTTGAAGTAGTTATAGGTCGCCTGGGCAATGTCGGCGATCAACGGTGCGCTCTCTCCCCACTCCAGATAGGTAGGACGATACATGAACACAACCAGCACAAAATCACCGCCTGGACTGAACACAAGCCCGGCATCGGCATGGGTGTCGCTGGTCCAACCGTGCTTGTGCGCCAATTTGGTGCCTACCGGCAACCCGGCCTCGATGAGGCTGTCAATATAGTTCTGGCTTATCCAATCTATCATTTGGCTACACTCATCGGCGGTGAAAGCGCCCGGATAGGCGGCCATCAGGGTACCGCCGCCGTGGCTACACTGGTAGATCATTTCCAGCAATAACCCGATATCGAGCGGCGTAGTCTGCATATAAGGATCGGGTTGCGTGGTGATGTCGGTGCGGGAATTGGCCGGTGTCACAATGGTCAGTGTACCCTGCTCATCATAGGGGGCCACCATGAACGTGTTGCGCAAACCCAGATAGTTCATCGAAGCCGTGAGGTTCTCCGCGCCGCGATAGCCATCTCCATCGCCGATGATGTCGCGCAGCAGCAGGTTGGCCTTGAAATTGCTGCTGGTGACGCCTAGCGTGTCACTCAGCCAGTCGTTCACGTCCGCGCTAAGAGGCGGATCAAGAACGCGATAGGTCTCTTCGAGTATCGCGATCTTGAGGATGCTTAGGCCGGCATAGGCAACATCGGCATTGATCGTCAGTTCATCACCAGTTTGCAGGTCTTTGATAAAGATACCCGGTATGATACCCGGATGGTCTTCCAGGAGGGATTGGATCATCTGATTCAGTAGATCCATGTCCAGCGGCGGGGCTTCCTCAACCCGCACGACGAGTTCGACGTGACGATCGGTGGCCGAAACGAGGGCAGCAGCGAGTCGGGCACGAGAGGCCTCGACATCCAAGCGATAACCGGGCTGACCCGAACGGAAAACCAGGTTGGCCGGTAGGGGGACCGGCTGTTGGGGTGGACGGTCATACTGATTTGCGACGCGGGCTAAGAAGCCATCGAGTCTCTGCTCCGAGTAAGTGACCGCCACGGGGACGTCCACCGGAGCAGGTGGGCGGCGCAGAACGTAATCGAAAAAGCCCTCTATTCCGCTCCGGGTGGCCAATACTGCATTCAGGTTGGCTGCCGTTACCTGAGCATCGCACCGCAACTCGACAGTATCGGGAGGCAGAGTCAACGTCTGTCCCTGATACACGAGTTCCAGCGGCGTGGCGAATGCCTCTTGGAGTGCCGCGAGTGCTTGTTCGCGTGTCATGCCCTCGACAGAGAGTCCGGCCATCGTCATCCCGGCAGGGAGAGTGCGGGCAGCCAGCCGGTAGCCTATGTACTGCCATATCAGAAAAAGCGTGATCACGGCAGCGATGATGACGAACCAGCCAATGAATCCGCTCTTGCGCCGCAAGCCACTCCTTCCAGAACACTCAAGATGCATGGAACATTATAGCACATGTACAAAGGCGCGCCAGTGTCATATCTGTGGTATAATATATATGCCCCATCCGTCTACTCTCGGTGCAAGGGGCGACGGTTCAGGCGAACTTGTCTGGGACACACCTATAGTGTCGCAGGTACATGTCATGCCCCCATGGTCTGTCCCTGTGTACGCTATCGGGATCGCAGAGCGGTAGAGGGAACTCGCTGCGTGTTGCCGATCGAGGAGAGCGACCTTGGCATTCGATTGCCGAAACTGCCCTGACGAGATACGCGAGCGCTGCATTGAGCAGGCCAGCACATCCCCCAGCGTCAAGAAGATGATGCGTATGGCCTTCGAGGTGGGGACGGACACGCAGTGGATGTGGGGGCTGTTGCAGATGAACTGTCTGCTCTTGCCGCCGGCATCCCCTCAGGATAGCACGCCACGGCACGGTTCTCTGAGCAGGCGGTTGCACGGTGTGCCCGGGCCTCCAACCGGCGAAGCCCTCACGATATCTGAAGAAGAGGTCGCCCCGCTACGAGAGGAAGCCCGCCACCTGCCTCCTGCCCCGCCACGTCCCCCGGCTGCGCCTCCACCGGCGGCCCGACCACCTGCCGCTCGCCCCGCGGCTGTCGAGATGCCGGTTGCCGAGCCCAGGCTGGTCCGTTACTCTCTGACATCACGCAGAAGCCACCGCCGTATCGCATTGCCTGCACAAGGTGAGATTGTGCTGGGCCGATTTGACCCGGGCACGGATGTGACGCCAGATGTGGATCTGAGTTATGAGGATCGAGATTTCCGTTTCATCTCTCGCCGTCACGCTCGCGTCATCGGCCGCGGTGATTGGCACGAGATCGAAGACCTGGGTAGCACAAACGGTACGATGGTCAACTGGAAAAGGCTCAATCTCGGCCAGCGCGAACGTTTGCAGCCGGGCGATCAGGTGACTCTGGGATCATGCGAGTTCATCTATAACCCTATCCCCGAGGTGCGTGCTTCGGGTAGCGCTCCACTGCCATCAGCCGGCCTGTGGAGCACGTTTACGGGTCACCGGTTTGACCTGCCAATGAGTGGTGAGGTGATCATCGGGCGGAGCGATCCTGAGGTCGGTCTGACGCCCGACGTTGACCTGGGGAAGGAGGGTGACGCAGCCCGGGTCGTCGCCCGCCGTCACGCCAGGATCGTCGCGCATAACGGTCGCCATTATGTGGAGGATCTGGGTAGCGCGACCGGTACCAAACTCAACGGCGTACGTCTCCGAATCGGCGAGAGCACCCAGTTGAACGTGGGCGATCATCTATGGCTAGGTGGATTCGTCCTGGCCTATGATGTGGAGTCCTAACCCGGAGAAGCCGGAACCAGACAGGTGCTCAACCTGCATATTCTTGTCCAACAAGCAAGAACTCCACAGGCTAGGGCCTAATCAAGCAAGACACGTAACTGCTCAGACAGGCGGTTGAAACCGCGCCTGAGGGTGACCGCCTACGCGGTCGCCGCGGCGGCGTCCACGCAGGTGGACGCCTGCCTGTCGGCAGACAGGGCCTGGCGTTGTCGGGGCGGGGTGACCCCGCCCCTACCGGAGGCGATTTCAATCGCCGAACGCCAGCAGCCTGAGCAGTCACCAAGACACAATACAACAATGGCGAGGTCATACAATGTCCAAGAAAAGCAAAGCCAAGATCATTGTCTGGGAAAAAGATGGTAAAGAGATGGTCTACATCCCCGCTGGGGACTTTGTGATGGGCAGCGACGAGGGCCGAGAGAACGAGTCGCCTGCACACACGGTACGCGTGGGCGCTTTCTACATTGACCGTTACCCGGTGACGAACGAAGAATACAAGCGCTTCGTAGATGCCACCGGGCATCCCGTGCCATGTTACGATGTGAAATGGGCGGAGCCATACGGCTACAACTGGGACCCAGAGACGCGCACCCCGCCAGAAGGGAAGGAGAGACACCCGGTGGTGCTTGTCAGTTGGGAAGATGCGCGGGCTTACGCTGCCTGGGCAGGCAAGCGCTTGCCCACCGAGGCAGAATGGGAGCGGGCTGCACGTGGCACCGATGGACGACGCTGGCCGTGGGGGGACGAGTTCGTCGCCGGTCGCTGCAACACTAAGGAGAGCGGCGTCAACGGCACCACGCCCGTAGACCAATACTCCCCTGCGGGCGATAGTCCAGAAGGGGTGGGCGATATGGTGGGTAACGTGTGGGAGTGGACCAGTAGCCTCTTTCGTCCCTATCCTTATGATGCCAACGATGGCCGGGAGAGCCAGGCGGCGGAAGGCTATCGCGTCCTACGAGGCGGCTCATGGCGTAACGACCTGGATCGTGCACGCTGCACTGCCCGCCTCGATGGAGACTTTTTGTTCTTCAACAACGTCGGCTTTCGCTGTGCTGTGTCGGCTGAGCCAGATGAGCATCACAAGACTCAGCGCTGAAAGCCCCGTCCTTCAACAGGGCTTGTAGGGGGCAGGCTCTATGGATGCTGCTCCAGCCAACGGTAGACCAGGTAGCCCGATATGGCACCAAAAATCAGGTTCTGCGCCGGCCAGACGCAACACCATGCCCCCAAGGTCACCACGCTGAGCGTCACACCGATCATCCAGTCGAGCAACCAGTAGCCGGTTAGAAGTAAGACGCCTAATCCCGGTTGTCCGGCGTAGATCCAGCCGATGCCCAGGAAACCGAAAAAGCCCCCTGCGATCTCCAGCACCAGTGCCACGAACGGATCGCGTCCACGTATCAAGTCCTCACCTCCTTTGCCACGTGTTGCCGCCGTTCGTTTGTCCGGCGGCGCCAACACCATTCGCCTCTGACCACTCCCCCGTTCGCTTCTGCTTCCCGAGACTTACCCCTGCGTTCTCAATACGCACCTTACCGATTTGGAGTTGCACCTTCACTTCCCTGTGCTATAATGTATGCGCGATGGTCACCAAGCGACAGTTGGGAATCTTTGTAGGCTCAGTCGGCCTCCTCGTGATGGCCGGCACCATCGGCATAGATCTCGTAGGCGTCGGCGAGTGGGGCGGGTTTGGCCCTTTGCAATGGATCGGGATCGGGATGGGCTTGATCGGCCTGGCGGTCGGCCTCATTCTGTTCCGCCTGGGCAACCGCCCCGCCTGACCAACCAACTAACTAACCAACCACATGCCTCGCATCCTCAAACTACTCGGCCTCACCCTGACCTTCTTTGCCATCCTCGTATACGCCGGCTACCTGGTCGTGTACGCCGTTTATGCTGCGAACCTTTTCCACTGGCCCTTCGACTACGACCAAGGCGAAGGGTTCGAATTGTACGATGCCATCCTGTTCAGCCGGGGAGAATGGCCCTACCGTGACAACAGTGTCTACCCGTTCTACGCTTCCAACTACCCGCCCCTCTTTCGCCTGTTGATCGTGCCGCTGCTACTCGTGTTCGGGCCACGGCTCGTCGCCGGCCGGTTGCTCTCCTTCGTCGCTACGCTCGTTACCGCGGCGACCATTTCTGTTGTCGTGCGGCGCAGGATAGGCGGCTGGTCCATCGCTACCCTCTCCGGGCTGGCTTTCCTGGCCTCCAACTACGTCTACCTGATCGGGCCACTGTGCCGGATGCACATGACGATGGTGATGTTCGAGACACTCGCCATCGCCTTCATTGCCGAGTTCCAACACCCTCGACACGGGCAGCGCAATCTCGTCCTGGGTCTCCTGATGCTCTTGTGCGCCGGTTATACCAAGCAGATGGCAGTGTTTACCATAGTCGCCGCGCTGGGCTACATCTTCCTGCGCGACGTCAAAAAGGCCCTCGTCGCCGGAGCGGCGCTGGCCGCCGTCGCCGGGGGCATATTCTGGCTGCTGAACGTGGTGACCGGGGGACAGTGGTGGGTCAATGTGATCCAGGCCAATGTCAACGAATACGAGTATCTCGACACGCTCTTCTTCTTTAAGCAATGGTTCCGCCTGCACACGCTTTTTGTGCTCCTGGCGGTGGGTTATTTGATCTATGAGTTGTTCTGGGATCGGCTGTCGGCCTATTCGCTGTGGTTCTTCTTTGCGCTGGGAACCGGAGCCCTCAGCGGCAAGTGGGGCGCGGGGTTCGGCTACTTTACCACTGCCGTCGCTGCTGCCTGCCTTGTCTCCGGCTTAGCGCTGGGCCGGCTTGTGAGCGGACGTTGGCAAGCGCCCTCTATCACCCACCATCTGCGCTCCGCCATTCGCTCATTCGTCGTCCGCCATTCGCTACTTGTTCCTTTGCGTCCGTCTCTGGCCGTCCTCATCCCGTTACTCTACTTGCTGCAGGCGCCGCGTATGCTCCATCTACCCACGACCGGCCCCGTGTTTGGGCCATTGGCGCGCATGCTGGGCGTGAGCGACACACTGGTGCAGGGAGACTGCGTCACATTCCAGTACCACGATGCGCTGGGGTATACCCAACTGGGTCACCTGCTCACACCCGAGGATTACGCGGCGGGCGAGGAGATCCTCAACTATGTCCGCACCGCCGACGGCCCTGTCTTTAGCGAGGAGGCCATGTTCACCCTGCTGGCCGACAAACCGGTGGTGACCAACCCGACACAACTGCTCAACCTCTACAAGAACGGCCTGCTTGACACGGGACAGATGATCGAGATGATCAACCGGCAGGAATTTGGATTGGTCATCTTCCGCGCCCAATTCTACCCGCCGCCGGTGTTGGAGGCCATTGGGCAGAATTATACGCCGGTGGAACATATCTGTATGAACGGGTTCTATTACCACATCTTGTGGCCCAAGCGGATGCTGGAGACGCAGTGAGGTGGCGAGATGATAAGCGGTGCACATTGCGGGCGGTTGGAGTGCCCGGGCTGCGGCAGTTTCTCTTTCAGCGTCGAGCCCGATGGGAGGCTTGTCTGTGATTATTGCCAGACCGCCTACACGCTACCAGGGCAGGTGTGCCCTGTGTGCGGTGCGCAGAACCCATCCGCCGCGCATCAGTGCATAGCATGCGGGCACAACCTGGGAGTACTGGACGCGGTGTTCACCCGCGCCACAGGCGAGCCGGCCTACTGGCTACATCAAACGCGCACGGAGGCGGCGGCCGTCAAGGCCCAGGAGGAAGCGGCCTCGCAAAAGCGATTGGCAGAGATGTGGGCCATCGAGCGGCGCCGCCGCGAGGAACTGGCGCAGGCCCAGGCCGAGCGTGATAGACAAGCGCGTATCCTGTGGGGCATTGTCGTGGCTTTCTTCTTCATCGTCGCGTTGGTCGTCATCATCGTCGCTGTGCTGACCAATGCAGGCCCGCATCCCTATCTGCCCTGATGGCCGCCCTGCCCCGACGCTGCATTCCTCTGATTCTGGGCGCCACTTGCCTTGCCATCTACAGCCTCACCGCAGGTGTCTCGTTGGCCCGCCATTCACTGGCCCCGCATTTCGTCTACCTGGCGGAATCGTTCCTGCACGGTCTCCTCGATCTGATCCACGTCCCCGATCCGCCCTACGACCTGACTCCCTTCGCGGGCCGCTGGTACGTTGCGTTCCCGCCATTGCCGGCGCTGTTGATGCTGCCGCTGGTAGCATTGCGCGGCCTGGGGGTCTCCGACATTGCGTTCAGCGTGGTAGTGGGGGCACTGGATGTGGTGCTGTTCCATACAGTTCTAGGGCGATTGACGATAGGCAATGGGCGATCGCGGATTTGGCTCTGTGTCTTGCTGGGGCTGGGGACGCCGCTGTGGTACTGCGCAGCGTTGGGGTCGGTCTGGTACACGGCGCATGTGGTGGCCGTGGGCTGCCTATGCCTCTATGCCCTGGAAGCGCTGGGACGCAACCGGCCGCTCGTGGCAGGGCTGTGGTTGGGATTGGGCTTCCTGGCCCGCGCACCGGTGCTCCTGGCCTTCCCACTCAGCCTGGTGCTGGGCTTTCAGCAGAATCGCGGGCGCTGGGAGCGGGTGCGCTTCCTGCTGCTGCTCGCGCTGGGGATGGCGCCGGCGCTGGTGGGCCAGGCGGCCTACAACTGGGCGCGATTCGATCATCCACTCGAGTTCGGCTACCGCTGGATGAACAGTCCAGGGCCACTGGCAGAGCGCCAGGCGACCTGGGGGCAGTTCAGCCCGCACTTTTTGCCGGAGAACCTGTACACGTTGCTCGTGCGCCCTCCGCTCATCTCGTGGTCACCGCTGCGCGTCGAACCCGATCCGTGGGGGATGGGGCTGCTCATCACCTGCCCGGCGCTGGTGATGATGGCTCTCACCCTCCTCCCCCCTGGCCTTCTCCCCCCTCTCCCGAATTCGGGAGCGGGGAGAGGGGGTGGAGGGAGGAGGGTGAGGGCCGGCCTCTGGCTCTCCATCGCCCTCGTGCAACTCCCCTCGCTCCTCTACTTCAATACCGGCTCCTACCAGTTCGGCTACCGCTTTGCACTGGACTGGCTGCCGCTGGGGGTGCTGTTGGTGGGATTAGGCACAGGCGGGCGGCTGCGCTGGTGGGGCAAGGCGCTCATCGTCGTGAGCGTTCTAATGCACCTGTGGGGGGTACTGTGGATGTACCCCAACTTCAACGGCCAGCCCTGGCATCAGCAGTACGTCGAACTGCTGGGCTACCTGCCGCGCTAATCACGCATCACGCACTGTATACGCCCTTCGACTCGTGACACGCCCGAATGGGTCGGTCAGTCACCTGATATACTCTGAACGGGCCAGAATTGGACTTTTCACGTACCTGCTCAGACAGGCGGTTGAAACCGCGCCTGAGGCCCGCAATCTGGATTGCGGGCCTGCAATCTGGATTGCGGGCCTTGTGATACCCACGAGGGGTATCCCTACCGCGCCGGGCGACCGCCTACGCGGTCGCCGCGGCAGCGTCCACGCAGGTGGACGCCTGGCGTTGTAGGGCGAGGTGATCCCGCTCGTACCGGGGGCGATGTCAATCGCCGAACGCCAGTAGCCCGAGTAGTGTAGTTCAGTTTCGAGCGCCCGATAGGAGTTGCGACGATGCAAACCGTTGCTCCTCGAGGATTTCAGACCTTCCTCCTTATCTGGTTTGGACAACTGATTTCGCTCACGGGCTCTGGTCTCACAGGATTCGCGCTGGGCGTGTGGGTCTATCTGCGCAGTGGGTCGGTCACCCAATTCGCACTCATCTCGTTGTTTACGTCACTCCCCGGGATTGTGTTCTCGCCCATCGCTGGCGCGCTTGTGGATCGCTGGGATCGTCGCCGGGCGATGATACTCAGCGATACCGGGGCCGGCCTGTGTACTCTCAGTATCGCTTTATTGTTCCTGTCGGGCAAACTGGAGGTCTTGCACATCTACATTGCGATGGCGGTGAGTTCAACCTTCAGCGCTTTCCAATGGCCTGCCTATTCTGCGGCAACTACGCTGCTTGTTTCCAAAGAAAACCTCGGTCGTGCCAGCGGCATGGTGCAGATTTCGGAAGCAGTTGCCCAGATCACCTCTCCGGTACTAGGGGGTGCGCTAATGGGGGTGATTGGAGTTCAGGGAGTTATCTTGCTTGACTTTGCAACCTTCCTCTTCGCTGTTTTCACCCTCCTGATCGTCCACGTTCCCAGGCCAGAGACGACGGCTGAAGGGAAAGCAGGGCAAGGAGCGTTGCTCCGCGAGGCTGCCTATGGTTGGAAGTACATCCGTGCGCGGCTTGGGCTGTTTGGATTGTTGCTCTTCTTCGCCGCGACCAACTTCGCAACAGGTATCGTCCAGGTATTGTTTACCCCTCTGGTATTGAGTTTTACCACCGCCGCCGTACTTGGCCTGCTCTTGTCTATCGGCGGGCTCGGTTTCCTGGCTGGCAGCCTGACGATGAGCGTATGGGGTGGTCCAAAGCGCCGCATTTATGGCATCCTAGGTGCTAATCTGTTGATGGGTGCCGTTTTGTTCGCGGCCGGCTTCCCGCCACGCGCCTGGATACTGGGTGCAGCCGCTTTCTTGTTCTTCTTCAGTTTGCCAATTACCAACGGCTGTAGCCAGGCGATCTGGCAGAGCAAAACCGCGCCTGATGTGCAGGGACGCGTGTTCGCCGTGCGACGGATGATCGCTTGGGCATCCTTGCCGCTCGCTTATCTCGTAGCCGGGCCGCTGGCCGACCAGGTCTTTGAACCTCTGTTAGCTGAGGGCGGGCTGTTGGCAAGCAGTGTCGGTCAGATCATCGGGGTCGGGGTCGGGCGCGGCATTGGACTGCTGTACATCATCTTGGGATTCATGATCCTGCTGGCAACGCCGGTGGCTTATCTATATCCACGCTTACGACAAGTGGAGATCGAACTGCCCGATTTCATCATGGACAGGGTGGAGAATGCTACGTGAGATAGTCAAGGATGTGTATGCGCCTAACAAAAGCACAAAGATACGAACTTGGGAGGTCTAGCGATGTCTCGGGCTAATGACCGAGTTTTTACCGGCTTTGAATCGAGCGCGACGCTCACCGCTGAGCAGATTGAGGCCAAGGCACACGAACTGCTGGCGCTGCTCACGCTGGACGAGAAAATCGAGATGATGGACGGTGATGTGCCCTTCTGGTCTGGGATGGTGGAAATGATGGGCGGGGGATACGCCGCCCATCCATGGCTGGCAGGCGTCATTTCCCGCCTGGGTATCCCCGGCATCCGTTTTGCGGATGGCCCCCGCGGCGTGGTGCTGGAGGGAGCGACTACTTTCCCGGTTGCTATGGCCCGCGGCGCGGCGTGGGATGTGGCCCTCGAAGAACGCATCGGGGATGTCATTGGGCGCGAGTTGCGCGCTCTGGGCGGCACCCTATTCGGCGGGGTCTGCATCAACCTGCTCCGCCATCCGGCCTGGGGACGCGCTCAGGAAACCTATGGCGAGGACCCGTACCATTTGGGTGAGATGGGCGCAGCCCTCACCCGGGGCGTGCAGCGACACGCCATGGCCTGCGTGAAGCACTATGCACTCAACTCGATGGAGAATGCCCGTTTCAAGGTCAATGTGCGCATCGGGCCTCGAGCACTCCACGAGATTTACCTGGCCCACTTCAAGCGTGTAGTGGACGAGGGAGTGGCAGCGGTGATGAGCGCGTATAACAGCGTCAACGGGGAGTGGTGCGGGCAGAACAAGGTCTTGCTGACCGACATCCTCAAGAACCGGTGGGGCTTTGCGGGGTTCGTGTTGTCCGACTTTATGTTCGGTATCCGCGATGCCAAAAAAGCGGTGCTGGCCGGGCAAGACCTGGAAATGCCGTTTCAAATGCACTACCATCAACACCTGAAGCATCTGGTTGAGACCGGTCAGGTCCCGCTAGAGCGCATTGACGATGCCGTGTTACGCCTGCTGCGCCAACAACTGCGCCTACTCCGCTCAAACGACTACGATGTGGCGCGGGTCGGCTGCGAGAGCCACCGCGCGCTGGCGCGGGAAGCGGCGGCAAAGTCCATCGTGTTGCTACAGAACAAGGGGAATCTACTCCCGCTGCGAGATTTCAAGAGCATAGCCGTGATTGGCCGACTGGCCGATACGCCCAACACCGGCGATACCGGCTCCAGCAGTACCCATCCCGCGTATGTGGTGACCCCACTGGCCGGGATTCAGGCCGCGCTCAGGGGCCAAGCGGATGTATTGCATGACGATGGCAGCGATCGTGCACGAGCCGCAGCCACAGCCCGGGCTGCCGACGTGGTCGTGCTGGTGGTGGGTTACACCCATAAGGACGAAGGCGAGTTCCTTGATCCGAACGCGATGCAGGACCTCTCTTCGCTTTTCCCTCCCCCTACCCCGGAAGAAGCGCCGATAGCCCAGGAGTTCCTGAAGTCAGTGGCCGGACTGCCGGCCGACGCATTCCTGACCGGCGGCGACCGCGACCGGCTCACTCTGCACCCTGACGACGAGGCGTTGATCCAGGCGGTTGCCGCCGCGAATCCGCGCACCGTTGTCGCGATTATGGCCGGCAGTAGCGTGCTGATGGAAGCCTGGCGCGAGCGTGTACCGGCCATACTGATGCTCTGGTATCCTGGCATGGAGGGCGGCCACGCCCTGGCGGATATTCTGCTGGGGCGGGTCAATCCCAGCGGCAGGCTCCCATTCGTCATTCCCCGACGGGCTGAAGACCTGCCTTTCTTTGACAAGGACGCTACTGAAATCGAATACGACCTGTGGCACGGCTACCGCAAACTCGAGCGCGACGGCAACATGCCGGCATTCCCGTTCGGTTTTGGTCTCAGTTACACCCGCTACCGCTACGCCAATCTGAGACTCAACCAGAACCAACTTGGCCCATCAGACACTCTGTCGCTGAGCCTGGATGTCTCCAATATTGGCACACACGCTGGTGAGGAAATCGTGCAACTCTACGTTTCGCCCATCGGCTCGGCTGTGGAACGAGCGCCCAAGGAACTCAAGGGATTCACCCGAATTGCCCTGCAGCCTGGTGAGACCAGGACCGTACAGTTCAATGTGCCAATACCGCGACTGGCTTACTATGATGAAGCCCGATCAGATTTCGTTGTGGAACCGCTCGAATACGAGCTCTTTGTCGGAGCACATTCCCTAGATCAACATGCTTTGAGAGCGCGTTTTGTGGTTCGTAGCGAGTAACCGCTTATGAAAACCTTCAGCGGCTTCCCACCGGGAAAAACCCACAGTGTCGGCCTGCCCGATCCGGTCTTTACCGACCTCATCCCGCTCATTGACGACCTGGCCGAACTCAAAGTCACGCTGCACGCGCTGTGGCGCTTGGGCCAGCAGCGCGGCAAGGTGCGCTACCTGCGTCGCGCCGACCTCGCCGCCGATCAAGCGCTCCTTTCCGGACTGGGCGATGACCCCATCACGGCACTGGATGCGGCGCTCGCGCGCGCGGTCGAGCGCGGCACTCTGCTGAAGGTGCAGGCTGCTATCGGGGACAAGATCGAAGAACTGTATTTTGCCAACACCGCCAAGGGACGCGCCGCGGTCGAGGCCATCGCGCGCGGCGAGTGGCCCGGCGAACTCGAACCTGCCGCGCGCCCCAACATCTTTAGCCTGTACGAGCAGAATATCGGCCTCCTGACGCCGCTCATCGCCGATGAACTGCGCGAGGCCGAACGCGAGTATCCTGCCGACTGGATCGCGGATGCCTTCCGCGAGGCCGTGGCGCTCAACAAGCGCAGTTGGAAATACATCCGCGCCATCCTGGAACGCTGGCGTACCGAGGGAAGAGCAGATGAAACGGGTCGCAGACGTCGTGAAAGAGATCGCCGACGCTACATTGCAGGAGAGTATGGAGAGTACATCGAACACTGATCACGAGGGAAGCACGTGTTCGATCTGCGGCGGGCTGGGCTACGTGCGGACCAACGCGCCTGTGGGCCACCCCGATTTCGGCAAACTCGTCCCCTGCACCTGCCGTCTGGCCGAACTGGCCGAGCGGCGCATATCGGCCCTGCGCTCGATCGGCGACCTCGAAACTCTATCACGCATGACATTCGAGACCTTCATCCCCGAGGGGCATGGCCTCCCGCCCGATAAGCAGGCCAACCTGCGCTGGGCCTATGAGGAGGCCAAGTCCTTCGCCGAGAACCCGCGGGGCTGGTTGGTGCTCAAGGGTGGCTATGGCTGTGGCAAGACCCACCTGGCTGCTGCTATCGCCAATGCCTGTATCGAGCGCGGTCAACCGGTGCTCTTTATCACCGTCCCCGACCTGCTCGATCACCTGCGCTCCGCCTTTGCCCCTACTAGCGTCGCCGATTATGACGCGCGCTTCGAAGAGGTGCGCACCGCGCCTGTCCTCATCCTCGATGACCTGGGTACCGAAAGCGGCACGACCTGGGCGCAGGAGAAACTGTTCCAGATATTCAATTATCGCTACAACGCCCGGCTACCCACCGTGATTACGACTAACCGTGATCTCGAAGAGATCACTCTGCGGCTGCGCTCGCGTCTGGTGGACCCCGACCTCACACGCATCGTCTCCATCACCGCGCCCGACTTTCGGCGCGCGGGCGTGGCGCAGGATCAATCCGACCTCAGCAGCCTGAGCCTGCACACCCAGCAGACGTTCGAGACCTTTGACTTGCGCAAGGGGGAATTGCCGCGGGACGAGGAAGAGAACCTCAAGCGGGCGCTCGATCTTGCCCGTGCCTTCGCCGAGCAGCCACGCGACTGGCTGGTGTTCACCGGCACATATGGCTGCGGCAAGACGCACTTGGCTGCGGCCATCGCCAACTACCGCGCTGCCAAAGGCCAGCCGGTGCTGTTCGTCGTCGTGCCCGACCTGCTCGATCACCTGCGGGCCACGTTCAACCCGCAGAGCACGGTCACCTTCGACCAGCGCTTTGAAGAGGTGCGCCGCACACCGCTGCTGGTGCTGGACGACCTGGGGACGGAATCGGCCACGCCGTGGGCACGCGAGAAACTGTACCAGATTTTCGATTACCGCTACAATGCCCGGCTGCCCACCGTCATCACCACCGCGACGCCGATCGAGGAACTCGACCCGCGTCTGGCGACGCGCATGCTCGACGTGAGCCGCTGTACCCCGTTCGCCATCCTGGCCCCGGCCTATCGCGGCGGGGCCACACGCCGCAAGAAAACTGCCCGCCAACGGAAGTAGAATCTCATCGCAATCCCCTTCTCATTTCTTGACCCGTACTCTGAGTCGGTGTTACAGCACCTCATTCTTTGATAGAATACCAGGCGTGGGTAATCTGCAGACACAGTTTGGCAGCCGGTTGGCACGGCTCAGAAGACAGCGCGGGTTAACACAGGAAGGTTTGGCAGAAGCGGTTGACCTGTCCGTTGACTTCATCAGCAGCGATGCTCCAAGTTGAGCCAACACCGCTTGTTCATCCAGATGGGACAATCCGAAACGCCATTTGGGGCGTGCTCGGTCTGGCACCGTGGACGGGATGAAAGGCTATACAGACCAGCAATCATCTGCCCAGACCGCCTCATCCTAGGTGGGCAGATCTTTCGTGAAGCAAAGCAAGTCCTCAAAGGCTGGACAGCACAAAGCCGATTCCTAGAGCACGTTTCCAAAAGTTCTTAGGGTATATCCCTAACCCGGACAAGCCGGAACCAAAAACCACGAAGGACACGAAGGATACACGAAGGACACTAAGGTTACCTTTGTGTCCTTAGTGTA
>FWPU01003355.1_pt1 | contig 40668 bp, 32 predicted proteins | sample 2228361 | NCBI WGS metagenome assembly FWPU01 (sample SAMEA103939777, study PRJEB20133) | metagenome | reverse complement strand
CTATCCAATGTTGCAAGTTGCTCCATCCACCGTGAGTCAACAGCCAGATTTGGATACGAAACAGGGTGCGTGGACCTGCGACCCACCACCAGCCAATTGTTAGTAGACCCAACATGGTGAGTCCTGCCCATCGCCATCGTTTGGAACAGCGTATTCGTTCACTGCCTGATACCATGCCGTGCCTCCGCACCTCTGCTCGCCTAAATGCTTAGCTACCTATAACGCACTGTGAACGAAACACTAGAAACTTTCTCCTCATAGGAAAAATGGAAACTTATAGTGCTATTTTGTATTTCCACAGCAATTGACGCAGGTTCTTCGCGTATCGCTATCTCTGCCGATTGAATACTCCGAAGCAGCCCCGAAAGCGACTGCCTGTCGGTCTGCCCTGAGACTCGCAACACCTTGTCCCCTAAGCGAACCACCAGCACCTGATCTATCTCCATCTTCGCCTTGAGAGCGGAAAGTTCAAAACTGATATCCATCACTTCATCATCCGCATTGTAATCCACCCAAGCAAACACTCCCCCATAGAAGTGGTTCGCTACATCTTCAGGGTCTATTAGTCCCTTCTTTCTTGCCTCCTCGGGGGACATCGGCTTGACCAGTGCCTCCCCAAGCGTATGCTCCACCTTCTCGCGCTTCATCCCAAGCTCTAACACCCCCTCAATCCCCTTCGGGGTGATGGGTCCTGTGACAATCGTGAGAGGGCATCGTGGGAGATTGCGTCCCCGTCCAAACCAAGGCGTGCGTTCATCAGGCGGAGGACTACAAGCAGGCAAGAGGCTCAGCCCCACTATCATCACAAGAAGCATCCAGAGAGCATGTCTGCTATTTCTTCCAGTACCGTTTCGGTAAGACATAAAGTTCACCTCGCTTGAGCGCTTCTAAACAGGCTTGCTCACAGCTTTTATTCTTCTGCTTAGCACACTGCCTTCCTACTTCGTCATTCGCCAAATCCATGGGGCTATATGTGTCATCCCAACTGCCCTTTGCCCACACTGCGCTAGGGTTCTCATGGTCAACCACCACATGTTGATAACCAAAGTCCCCCAGTTCTCTTTGTACAAGGCATGCCCATACACAGTGTCTGAAGGCATCTGCTGGACCCCCATGCATCCCCTTCGTGCCTTCAGGAAAGTATTTATATGTGATTGCGTAGGCTTTTCTAATAAGAGCCATTATGGTTGGGTAGTGAGCTGCCACCCACAGCTCAATGTGTATGTTGGGGTCCCAAATTATCGGCCCATTCGGTCCTTGAACCACTGTAGGTCCTGGATAACCTTTAGGCTGCGTCCAACGCGAATCTTTAGGTTGGACAGGTTTCTGAGGTGGAATTTTACCGAGAATGATTTTGGTTCTTTCGGAGGATCGATTATTTGTTGTAGGTTGCTTAGGACGCTGCTGAGTTCCCCCGTCATCCCCGGTATTTATCGGGTCATTCCCGCAGTAGCGATACAGGTTCGGGTCGCCTGAGGCAACATCAATCGGGTCGCGTTGGAGCCATCTGCCTGTGCGCGGGTCATACTCTCGTGCGCCTACATGGTACAAGCCCCGTGCCTGCATAGCAGTCCCATCCATCCCCACACCCACCACCCCAACAGCCCGCTCAACCCTGCACAGAACGATACCGACGCAACCCACGCCCCACCAACCACACCGACGGCTTCCCCCATTCCCGACACAACTGACCACCCCCCACATACCAACGCACCGCCCCCTCCGTCACCCACACCGCCTCATCCAACTCCCTATCCGCCCGCCGACCACTCCGCACCGAAACATCCGCCACCCGCCGCTCATCGTACCAATCCCCCAAATGCTCCCACCAGCGGTACAACTCCTCAAACGCCTCCAACGGCTCATACTGCCAACCTAACGGTAAAAACCAACTCGCCTCCGTCAGCACCTCCCCCACCTGATACCCCACATCCCACCGACCATACCAACCCGTGCCATTCGTGTCCAACGCCTGCATATCCAGCCAACTCATCAACGCTCCTTCAAACTCCCCTTCCACCACGCGCAAACCCATCCGCTCTCGCCATTCAGGCAACATCCAGTACACGCTCAACTGCAAAGTCGCCGCCCCATCCTCCTCACGCAACACCAACGGAACCTGCTCTAACTGCTCCCCGTCCTCAATCCAGCCCACACGGGTCACAAACCGCTCCTGTTGCAGATACCATCTCTGCCACCAGAGAAGACCGATCGCCCCCTCTTGCAGCACCCACTGTGCCCACGCCCGCTGCTCCTCCACCGTGGCAAAACAGAGCAGACCCAACGGCACCCCTGCCTGTACCACCTCTTCATCGTCGAACAGCAAAGGATAGAACCCCAAGCCTTCTGTCAAACCTGCCCGCTCCAACTGCCTGACCATATCCTCGCGAAACACAAGTTTTGTATGGGTAGAATGGGGGGCAATAAACACCCGTAATTGAGAGGGTACTTTAGCCCGAACTAAGCGCATTTCAAACAACGCAGGAAATGCCAAACAATCAGGAACCGCTTGCAACAGATGAGGAATGTAAAACTGTCCATAATCCGCGCCTGTATCTTTGCCCACCAAGCGCACAGGCAAAAACTCCATCTCTTGCGGGCTAAAGAGGCTACGCAGGACTTGGTAATAACGCGCCGACACCACAGGGTACAAGAGCATCGTAAACACATCGGCATCGGTACAGCGCTCGGCTCCTTCATAGATGAGTAGAGTAGCATCTTCACACCATTCATCGGGTGCGAAGGGGCGTGGGTCGTAGAGACGACGCTCTAGGTCAAAATCTCTCGCATAGGGGCATTCGCCCACATCTTTGACATCGCCTGTATAATCACCCAAAGTATAGGCAAAGTAACGCATTTGTGTCCTCCATACTGCGTAGAAGCTCAGGTTTCTTGCGTATTAGACGCCCAAGCCGTTTTAGTAGCTTCTCCAGTTCCTTACGACATCGCTTTGGATCGTGCTTGTATCGATCCACGATTTTCTTGACCGCCTCGTATATCATACTATGATACCCCTCAGAGTGCGGTGCGCGCTTTCGGTGTTCCTCTTCCGCCATCTCCACCAAGTTGGCAGCACTGTTGAGCAAATCACGAGCATCGCATTTATCAAGCAGATTCTCAAACTCTTTACTCCACTTCTTGCCACGCTTGTAGTTTTTGTTCGTCATGATATGGTGCTTCACTGTTTTGCGAGGTGCTTTTTTAGCTGCCTGTGCGCTGCTGGCTTTTGCTCCTGATTGGACGCTTTTCTTGACCGCACTACCAGTCACCTGCTTTGCGCCCTGCCTCAGCGCAATCTTGACACCCCCCTTGATAATCCCTTTGACAAGGCTCCCTGTACCCCCTGAGGTAATGTCTAACAGGAGTCCTCCAGCTCCCATCGCAATCTTGCCCCAGTCGCCTTCCCGAATCCCCTCCAACAGGTCGCGTCCACTGCCGATAATCGGAACGAAATCGAGCCAATCCTCCCCGTCGGGGTCGACTTGGTTGACTGGGTCGTTGCCACAGAAGCGATAGGAATTTGGATCGCCCGATTCGGCATCGGAAGGGTCGCGTTGGAGCCATCTGCCTGTGCGCGGGTCATACTCTCGTGCGCCTACATGGTACAAGCCCGTCGCAGGGATATATTCGTACCCATACGCCCCGTTCCACAAAAACGGCTGAGACGGAACTCCTGAATTCAGCAGGTTCCCCCAACTGTCGTAGTCATAGGTCTGTTCATAACGCCAACTTCCCGCATCGTTGCAACCGACCAACCCACGCACATGACCCAACCCGTCCAACACATACAACTGCACCCGATATACTGGATAGAACTGCCCAGCAACCCGCTCTATGCGTGCTACGGGTCCCAACTGACCCCACACATATTCGGCGACCACGGTTCCAAACTCATCCAGCTCCGCTACGAGCGTGTCGCCCTCATAGAGGTAATAACGCTGTCGAGTCGTGCCATTCGCACTCTGGAACTGCGCCCACACCCGATTGCCAAACGCATCGTACTTCGCTTCGTAGACTACCTGTCCGTTCCGAGAGGCACGCGTCAGATTGCCCCATATGTCGTATTGATACGACCAGTTCCCACTGAAGGGGTTATTCCGTTCCTCGCTCCGCTCGCCGTTTCGCGTATAATCGAATGTCCAGTTCCCTATGCTTATCAGTTTGTTGTATTTGTACGAAGCAGGGGTATTCATCTGAGCGGGCACGCGGTTCAGGTTGCCTCCCAAATCATACGAGTAGTCCCGACGCCAAAGATGAGAGGCACTTTCGTATTTCAGGCTGCCATCTTCATAGTAGTCCCACTCCCAAGTGCGCGGGCTCCCACCTTGCCCCATCGTTTCGGTTGCCGACCGAACCGTGCCGTCAGGGTAGTACTCATAACTAAAACTGGCAATCTGGATGTTATTGAGGTAGGTATTGAACCATCCGATGCTCCCCACACTTTGACTATCCTGATAGCCGATAGTGGTTTGCAGGGAGGCGCCTTGCTGTCCCTGCTGAACCTGAACCGTCTGCTGAGTGATGCGTCCTGCACCATCATACGCGTAGTGAACCGACAGGGAGACACCTGCGCGCGCATAGGTCTGTTGAGTGAGGCGTCCAGCATCGTCATACTCGAAACTTTGGGAGGACTCCGAACCGCCCCCCGTGAGCGTGGCGCGTCGCAGATCCCCGTTCAGATAAGAGGTATCTGTGTTGATAAGAAGTTGGGAAGTGAAAGCCGACTTTTTCGGAATCTATTCGCCCCCGAAAGCCAGACGAGTGAGATGATTCTCCATACAGATAGCTGTATAACAAATCCTCCTTACTATCAGTATTTCTCAAAAACTTCCATTCCAATCCCACCTGCGCCTGAAACGCTCCACCTTGTAAGACTCCACTATGCACGCGCGTCGTTGTAACCACGCCATTCTGCGAATTCTCCCCTTGATTGCTCCACCACTGAAACGCGATATGTTTTCCATCAGGCTCATACCAGACCAACTCCAACGGTTGATTGATAGGGTAACCTGAACCTACTACCAAAGGCTGCATCCGCCCCAACAACTGCCACATAGGAGCACCTGTGATAGGGTTCTCTGCATAATAGACCTTACCGTCCGAGTCGAAACGAAGCAGAGTGAGGTTGGGTGCTTGCCAAATAACGCTGTTGGGATGATTCGTATCGGTAACGCGTCGCCAAGTATTGCCTAACGGGTCGCGAATAAACAGCACTATAGCTTTGTTCCCGCTTCCCCAAGGGGCATTCGGAAGATTGTCTTCCACACGCGACATTCCTGTAAAGCCATATAGCCATGCCCCTTTTTGATGGATTGCCCACGGGGGACCACCAATCACTGTGAAGGTGTCTCCATTCTGGATTAGCCGAGAGCGCACTCCAAAAGCGGGTTCCCACTGACCATCTCGAAGCACAAAACGACTTGCCGTCCCGCTGGCATCGTAGAGAATCATCTCATAACGGGGATTCGGAGCGTTCCCACTCCGATAGTTCTCAATCGGTGTTCCTTGTGCACGCGAGCGCACTCGCACAATCTGGATTCGATCCCAACCATACAATTGGCTCAGCCAAGTACCTCCTGGTGTCGGTGAAGTAAGATGCACCCACCCACCGTGCCCAAAGCTGGTCGCCGGCATCGGTAAGTGGAAGCCGGTCTGTCCTGTTGCCGCCAACAGAGGCGACTGCGCAGGAACTGCACACACGCTCCCAGCGCCATCGACCGGTGCTGTACCGGAACCTAAATAGATTGCTTCGTTCTCGGAAGCTGGAGGATTCCAATCTGAGGGCGGAGGCAACGGAATAGGGTACCAGATTGGAATACAACGATAGGGGGGATGGGGAAACCACGGCACACCTTGAAAGGAGGAACCTGTATTGTTATTCGGGTCTTCCTCTACCTTGATGGGCGGAAATGGCTCTCCCCACGCCTGCTCTGAGTAGTTCGGGAGCCAGAACTGCCAGTCCTCCAGCCAGATGGGCAAGAACGGCGAGGACTGGGGTGGATAAGCAGGCGGGCAGGGATAGGTACGATTGGAAACAGAAATCTGGGCAGAAGTAATCAGCAGGTTTAGCGATAATGTAAGGCTGATAGATATTGATACGAGTGCGTTACGCTGCCCCCCCCCCCCTGATTTAGAGCAGACAGTAAGAGCTTGTTGCCACCAGCGTAGTACCTTTCTCAACATAGGATGCCTCCTAACCTTGTTCAGAACGGCTCAGATTTGGCAACTACATTATAGCACATTTCGGCGCGTTTGTCAAGGGGGGGCACCCAAAATTTTGACTAAATTGGGCGAATTGGAAGTGCCTAACGCACTCTAAGAGAAGGCTTTCCTCTTGCGAAAAGGGAGTGGAAAGGGAGTTCTCTCCCTTTTCACTCCCTCCAGCGAACGCCCTGTTCCCCTAATTGCTCATAGGTACAGCCTGCATATTGGGGCACTTGCTGGGCAATCTCTTGCATGATTTCGCGGGGGTTGAAGGGGGGCACTTTGCCCAGCGCTTTGAGCCATAACTCCGAGAAGATGACCCAGTCGGGCTTGCTTTCCCCAAGTGGTTCGTGCGCTCGCCAGAACCGCTGAACCCGACGCTCCCAGTTGGTGTAGGTGCCCTCCGTCTCGGTGAAGGGGCACGCAGGCAACAGCAGGTCGGCATATTGCGCGCTTTCGGTCATCAGTACATCCTGCACGACCACGAAGTCCGCGGCGCGCAGGGCACGCTCCGCTAGGGTGGGGTCATAATGCTCCATCACAGGGTTCGCCCCTGCCACATAGAGAAGCCCGACCTCGCCCGCCAAGCACGCTTGATAGATACCGTCGGTGTTCAGCCCCTCTGAAGAGGGAAACGACACGCCCCACACCGACTCGAACTGGGCACGCGCTGTGTCGTCCGAAAGGGCACGGTAGCCGGGCAATCGGTTGGGCAGGACACCCATATCGCGCGCACCTTGCTCGTTCGTGCCGAGTGGCATCAGGTTCAGACCGCCCTCTTCGCTCAGGTGGTTGCCCGTGAGCATCGTCAGCGCCACCAAAGCGTCCACCACCTCGCTGGCGTTCGGGTGGTTCCAGACCTTCTCACCAGCGAGAATCACCATACTGGGCGCTTGGGCAATCTGGCGTGCGACTGCCAGCAGGCTCTCGGCAGGCACACCCGTCGCGTCTTGCGTGGCGTGGGGTGTGGCGTCGGAGACTCGCGCACGAAGCCACTCCGATTCCTTGTATTCGGCTACGCGCTCGGCAGGGAGCATGTCCAGCAAGCAGTTCAGCAGACCCTTCAGCAGAGCCAGCTCACTGCCAGGCTGATAGCGTAGGCTGTGCTGGGCGAACTCTTCGACGGCGTTCGGCACAGGATACGCTACAATCGCATTGACACCATAGTGACGGTTCGCCTTGCGCGTGCGCAGGAACACCATCGGTTGCTCTTCTACAAGGTCGCTCCCGAACACGAACACCAGCGAAGTCGCCTCCAAGTCGCGGTACTCGTTGGCGGTGGCGGGTTTGCCGAGCTTGGCAGAGACTTGAGCCTCAAGGTCGCCCTGATAGCGCGTCGTGCGGTGGTCGATGTGGTTTGTGTGGAACGCCCCGCGCATCAGTTTCTGGAACAGATAGAGCGATTCGTTGCTGAGCCGATGTCCTGCGATGCCTGCCACTTTGCCCTGTGCCTCGCGCGCCTTGCTCAGGAGCAGGTCGTAGGCGTCGCTCCAACGGATGGGTTGCCACTCTTTGCCCTTGCGCACCATCGGCTGGGTCAGGCGGTTAGGCGCGTGCATATAGGTCTGCTCGAACTTGCCCTTATCGCAGGTCCAGGTCTCGTTCACATCGGGGTTCTCGCGGGCGTTGATGCGGACCATCTTGCCCGAACGGCTATCCAAATAGAGATTGCATCCGTTGGGGCACATCGAACAGATTGTTTTTTGGGTGGTGATGTCCCACGGTCGGGCACGGAATCGGTAGGTTCGGCTGGTGAGCGCGCCCACAGGGCAGATTTCGATCACATTCCCACTGAATCGGCTGGTGAACTCGGTTAGTTGGAAGGTGTGGGGTTGCATCTGCGCGCCACGGAACAGGAATGCGAGCTGAGAATCGCCCGACACCTCTTCGGTGAAGCGCACGCACCGCCCACACTGAATGCACCGCTCTAAGTCCAGCGCAACATATTTCGAGAGCGGGAACGCCTTCGGCAGGTGGCGCTTGATTTCGATATAGCGACTGGTGGACGGACCGTAGAACTGAGTGTTATTCTGCAGGGGGCACTCACCGCCGCGGTCGCAAATCGGACAGTCCAACGGGTGATTGATGAGCAGGAACTCCAGCACTCCGCGTCGGTCTTTGACCAGTTGTTCGGTTTCTGTCCACACGACCAGCCCCTCTGTGCAGGGCAAGGTGCAGGAGGCTTGGGGTTTGGGCATCTTGCGCACGGAGCCGTCGGGCATCTTTGTACCGACCTCTACAAGGCACATTCGGCACATCCCGACAGGCTTCATGTATTTATGATAGCAAAAGATGGGGATATCGATGTTGAGACGCTTGACCGCTTCGACCAGCAGTTCGCCCTCAGGCACTTGCAGGGGAATACCGTTGACTTCGATATTAACGAGCTTTGGCTCCACATTCTTCGGCTTCGGCATAGAGCGACCTCCAGTACAGCAATATTGTACCCCTTGTGTGCGAACTGAGGGTAGGTTTCTTCAATCCTCCTGGAGGGGATGGCGCGACTCTTCCCGGACTAACTGCCTGACTCTATTTCGCCCGATTCTTGTGAGGGTAGCGTCTCCATTGCCTCTATGAGCCGTTGCTCAAACTGATTGAGATTCTCTACTCTAACCGATTGGCGCAGGAGCGCACGCAGAGTCTCCTTGTGCTGAATCTGTCTGACCAGCTGGCGTATCTCTTCAGGAACTTCGCCAAATCGTTCTTCAAGGTTTATGAGGATTGAATCCTGCTCCGCTTGTATGACTTGTCGAAGCCCCTGTTGAAGTCCTTGTTGAAGCCCTTGTTGAAGCCCTTGTTGAAGCCCTTGTTGAAGCCCTTGTTGAAGCCCCTTTTGAATGCCCTCCTCGATGACTATCTCCTCCCAAGGCGATATCCAAGAGCGCCCCTCCTCACGGCGTATCCTCTCAAGCACTCGTTCTCGCACTTCTTGTTCCAGTTCGGCTGGCAGTTTCATAAAGTAGTCCACCACCTGAAAAAGGTATCGTATCTCGCTTGCATTATACCCACTTTCTAAGAGTCGTCTCAACAACCGCTCCTTCTCGCTCCGCATCAAGTCGAGACTGCCCCGCAGCCTGAGGGTCGCCAAATGCGCCAACACAAAGATTGCCAGTGGGCTTTCACTCTGGCTGAGAGATTGCTCGTCCATCTCCAACAGCTTGATGGTGTTGTAGGTGAAATGCACCGAAGTGCCCAGCAGTTCGTACTCGTAGCGATTCGGATGCCAGTTCGGGTTGGCGTCTGCTAAAATGGCAAGGCTCACCACAGGGTGTTGATACCGTTCGCGTAGGTGATAGAAGTAGACAAACATCCGCTCAGCGAAACTCTTCTCGGCACTGACTTGGATTTCGAGATGAAGCACAATCAGCGCAGGCTCGCCACTTGAAAGCCGAACCTGTGCCACAAGGTCAGGGCGACGACCTCCGCCCGCTGACTCCAGCAGGAGCTTCGGTATCTCCACATTCAGAAACTCATACGGTTGATCCCAATCAACCGCCTGATGGATATGTGGAAACAGAAGCGCAATCATCTCAGGAAAGAGCCTTTGGCAGACCTCTTTCCACAAAGCGTCATAATCGGGCGTTGAGGGTATCGGCTCCTTTTCGCTCACACGGTTGCAATTCCACAGGGGCTGCGTATTTCCTGCCTTTTTGCAGGATTCGATAGCCACAAGGCGAAACCGTTCAGCGATGGAAGGCTATGTCATCGGTGTGGATGTCGGCACAGCCAGCGCACGCGCAGGTTTGTTTGACCTGCAGGGCAACCGCCTTGCGATTGCCTCCGAACCGATTGCGATTCATCGTCCCCAAGCCGAATATGCCGAGCAGAGTTCACGAGACATCTGGCGTGCCGTTGGGGTCGTGGTGCGTCAAGTGGTACGCGAAGCACAAGTCCCCCCCGAAAAAGTGCTGGGTATCGGCTACGACGCAACCTGCTCTCTTGTGGTGCTAGACCCCAACGACCAACCACTTAGCATCTCCCCCACAGGCGACCCACAGTGGAACATCATTATGTGGATGGACCACCGCGCAATCGCCGAGGCGGAGGAGATTAACGCAGGCGACTACGAGGTTCTGCGCTACTCTGGGGGCGCACTCTCGCCCGAAATGGAACCGCCCAAACTGCTCTGGCTCAAACGCCATATGCCCGAGGTGTTCCACAACGCAGGCAAGTTCCTTGACTTAGCCGACTCCCTGGTCTACCAAAGCACGGGCAACAACCTGCGCAGTGAATGCACGATGGGCTGTAAGTGGACTTACCTGCCCGCCGAGAAGCGATGGGAAACGCGCTTCCTGCAAGCGATTGGCATCGAGTCGATTTTGGATAGGGGGCGCGCAGGCGATGCAATCCTCCCGCTCGGCAGTTCGGCAGGCTCGCTCACACCCGAATCCGCCCAGCACTTGGGGCTGACTCCCAACACGAAGGTCGCAATCGGGATTGTGGACGCCCACGCAGGCACGATTGGGCTACTCGGCGCAGTTTGGGATGAAGGGGAACCAGCTGACCTAAGCGCGCTGGAACGCTCGCTCGCACTGATTGGGGGCACTTCGTCTTGCCTGATGGCGCTCTCACACGAACCGCGCTTCGTGCCCGGTGTATGGGGTCCCTACTATGGCGCGGTGTTGCCCACGATGTGGATGAACGAGGGCGGGCAATCGGCAGCGGGCGCGCTCATCGACTACACACTGGAACACCACATTCAGTATCCCACCTTGAAAACCCAAGCCGATTCGGAGGGCATCACGGTCTACGAGGTGGCGAATCGGATGATTGACCGCTTGGCGGAGGGTCTACCCTATCCTGCCCTGCTCACGCGCCACCTGCATGTGTATCCCGACCACTACGGCAACCGTGCGCCCTACGCCGATCCCCACTCGCGCGGGATAGTGGACGGCTTGACGCTCGACCGCTCTCCCGAAGCACTTGCGCTACTTTACTACGCTACCCTGCAGGCGTTGGCGTACAACATCCGAGATGTGTTGAGAGCCTTGAGCGAACACGGCTACCAGATCGACACGATTTTTGTCACGGGCGGGAGCGTAAAGAATCGGCTCTGGCTCCGCGAACATGCCGACATCACAAACTGTCGAGTGGTCATCAACCGTGAACCCGAAGCCGTCCTATTGGGGAGCGCAATATTGGGGGCGGTTTCGGCAAGCGTCTATCCCGACATCCCCAGCGCAATGCAAGCGATGAGCCGTCCTGACCAAGTCATCGAGCCGAACCCCACCACTGTGCGCTATCATCAGGCGAAGTTCGACCTGTTCCGCGAGATGTATCAACAGCACCGCCAGCGTCGGGAACGGATGAACGCGCTATGAGCGTATCGGCAACACGCGCCCGTAGGTCAGGATGCGCCAGAGCCACTCCAACGGTCCGTAGCGAAAGGCTCGGAGCCAGAGCGCACTCAGCAGAACCTGCGCCAGATAGATTATGATTACAAACAGCACCCCCTGCCGAATGGTGGTGTTCTCTGCTAACCCCAGCCCGTAGCCATAGAAGAGGAGCGTGCAGACTACCGACTGCATCAGGTAGTTCGTGAACGCCATTCGCCCTGCGTATACCAAAGGAGAGAACAACGCTCGGAACCACGCCCAACGCTCCCACGCAAGCAAGAACAGCGCCACATAACCCATCGCCTGAAGCCAAGTCAGCGAGATGTAGACCGCCAGCGCAACAAACAGCGCACCGAAGTCCCCATTCAGCGTGAAAGACCATACCGAAGCGTTGTAGAGCGCGCTGGTAAGTAGACCAATCGGTAGCCCTGCCAACATCCACCTGATCACGCGCATATGCGCCCTCGGCTCAGCGAACAGCCCTATCTTGCCGAAATAGATTCCTAACAGGAACAACATCAGAATAAGCGGTAAGCCCGCCAAGAGCGAGAGCAACACAAAGCCCCAACCGCGCAGGCGTTGAGGAAGCACTTCGAGGTAACTTCCCTGCAAGTAGGTCTCTCGAGTCTTGCGTGCCTCCTGTTCCATCTGCTGAAGAGCCTGCTCAAAATCGCCCTGCTGTAATCCTGAAGCGAGCAAACCGATTCCCCCACAGGGCACAGTACAACACAGAATGAGAAGCAGGTTTCGGCTCAGAAGGAACGATTGTTTCCCACGATTCCCCTTTTACTTCCTCCATCTTCGTCCCCTGCTCAGTATACCCAGAGCGCAGTAGGAATGTTCCCAAGGTAAGCGAAACCATCTCCTATGCGCACCGACTATATTCCACAGGTTCTCAAACGGCTCGCAGAGGTATACGAGTCTCAGAAAGAGAAGATACAGACCGCCAGCGAATGGGTTGCTAATGCACTGGAGCAAGACCACCTGGTCTATGTGTTTGGTGCATCGCACGCAGGAATCTTGACTGAGGAGCTAGTCTATCGGGCGGGTGGTTTAGTGCCGATTAGCCCGATTTTTATACCGGGCTTGACCTGCGATGTGCGCCCGATTACGCTCACTTCCGCTCTGGAACGGCTGGATGGCTATGCGCTCTCAGCGATGCGCGAAGTGCCCATCGGCGCGGGCGATGTGCTGATTGTGCATTCGGTGTCGGGACGCAATGCTGCGCCTGTGGAGGTCGCTCTCTACGGCAAGCAACAGGGCGCAAAGGTGATTGGCTTGACTTCACTGGATTATTCGCAATCGGTTAGTCCCCGCTCCAGCACGGGCTATCGGCTGTTTGAGGTAGTGGACTTGGTGATTGATAACGGCGCACCAAAGGGTGATGCAATCGTACACTTAGAGGGCTTCCCCCAGCCGATTGCACCTGTGTCCACTGTGTTGGGCGCATCGATTCTGAATGCGATTGTGGCGGAGGCGTGCGCAATTCTACACGAACGCGGGATTGTGCCCCCTGTGTTCATGTCGGCGAATTTGGAAGGCGGGGACGCCCACAACGCAAAACTGATGCAACGCTATCGGGGGCGTGTACTGTACCTATGAGCGTCGCACATAGACCCACCATTCCACCAACAGCACCGCCAGCATCACCCAGATGAAAGGGCGCCACAGGTCGCGCATCGCGTTGAGGCTCCCCTCCGCCTGCACCACCTTGCCCCCCAACTCGATCTGGGTGCGTGGAGCGAGGTTCGACTCGTCACTGTTGAACAAGTTCGCAGAGATGGGAATTGTGCCCTTTGAGGTCTTGAGCTGGTACAGCCCAACTTGGCTTAGTCCGGGGATGACCAGCGCGCCTTCGTTCGGCTCATAGGTCTGCACACTTCCATCAGGCGCACTCAGTTCCACACGGCGTTCGGTCGGCTCCAGCGTGATGCTGAAGGGTATCCCTGTGTTGACGGTGAAACCTTGCTTAGCACTCGGCTCGTCGGTGAGCCACTCCAATAGATTCGCCACGAAAATCGGGAAGCCAGGCTGAAGCGGGAAGTCCGACTCCATTAGGTTCCACGCGATGCCGACCCACCGCCGTCCCCGGTGGTCGCCTGCCACAATCAGCGGGGTCTGCTGGCTCTCGGCAAGCACCTTCGCCCATGGCGCGGGCGTGATGCGTGCCGAGTTATCGATGAGCACGCTCCCCAGTTCCACAAAGCGCAGGAGCGGATGCTCTCGCTCCCACGAGGCGATGCGAGGCAGGTTCACTTTGCCCTCGCGCTTGGCGATTGGACCACCCTGCGCCCCAATAACCAGCACCGAGCGCGCCTTCACATTCACAGGCGTCGTGCCATCGAAGATGACCAGGTCGAACTCGCTTCCGCCGGGCTGTTCCGCGCGTTCGGCTTCGGGCACACTGTTCGCCTTGAACAGTTCGACATTCGGTTCCAGAGTGAGTGCGCGCTCCAAGAAGAAGTTGCCCTCCCCCACAAGCAGGATACGCTTCGGGCGTTGGGTTGCGCCCACTCGATAGGCTCGGTTATCTACATCGAGCGCATCGTTGGCATCGAGGCGCACCTCCAACGGCTCTACCAACTTCTGTAGCGTGAGGGTCTGCCCCAGACTCTGCCCTGCAGGTATTGTGACTTCACGGGCATCGACCAGATTGCCTCCAGAGTAGAACTCAAGCACGGCTTTCGCGTCGCGTGTGCCGAAGTTGCGCAGGTTTACGAACCACTCCCAGCCCCGCGCGGTTTCCTGCACATCCATCGCCACAATTGCAAGGTTCTCTTGGGTGTTGCCAAACGAGCGAAACGAGAGTTTCGCGGAGCCTGCCGAGAAATCGGCAATCGGTGGGAACGCCCCATCCGACATCAGCACGATGCGCCCCTGCTCACTCTTCCCCACCAGTGCCGAGGCGAGCCGAAGTGCTTCGTCCAAGTTATTCGCCGTATGACTCACGCGCAGGCTGTCCACCGCGCTGAGCAGTTTCTGCTTGTCATTTGTGAGGGGAGCGACGACCCGCACCTGCGCGCCCGCCTCCACAATCGCCATCTGCTCCGACGGATTCAAATCGCGAATCAGCGCACGCAACTCCGATCGTGCCTGTTCGAATCGGGTGGTATTGCTTTCGCGCGCCCCCATACTGGCAGAGGTATCGATCACCACCACCGATTGACCAGGCAACCCTTTTGCAAGCATCATCGGGCGCGCCAGCGCAAGCAGGAGCAGCAGCGCCATCAGCAACTGGAGGAACATCAGCACATTCGGGCGCAGTTTCTGGATGAGCGCGTTCGCACGCACATCGGTCATAATTGCAGGAAACAGGAACCGTGCGGGCACGCGCACCTCCCTGCGACGCACCTTCAGCAGGTAGAGCAGGACAATAAATCCTGCCACCGGCAAAAACCACAGCAAAACCCCCACCGACTGGAACTGCATAGTTAGATTGTACCCGTCTTCAGTTGGGTCTAATTCAGCCAGCCCAATCGTTCACTTAGACTGAGGATAGTGACTGCAGAAAGGATTTGGTTCAGATCGATTCGGCGTGCCTCAGGCACGAACACCACATCGCCCTCCAGAATGGGAGGGTTCGCCTTTGGGTCACCTCGTCGGAGGAACTGGAGGTACGGCACTCGTATGCGTTCAATCTGGTCACCTTGCACACGAAGAATGTAAACGGTGGAAGTGAGAGCACGCGGGTTCACGCCTTTTGCCATTGCAATTGCGTCCGAGAGCAGGATGGGCTGCCCTTCTGGGAGGGGATAGTAGCCCGGCTGATTGACCTGCCCGACCACTGCGAATCGGCTTAGATTGCGAGGAATAATCAACACATCGCCACCTTGCAGGGGCAGGTTCGCTTCTGGCTTCGCGCGCACCATCGCCTCGTAGAGGTCAACTCGGATGTAGCTACCATTGCGGTCGATTACTGCGTCACGAAGTTTCGCAAGTTCCGTGACGCCCCCAGCGCGTGCCAGTGCTTCCAGCACACCCCCGCCTTCGTCCACTTCGTAGACTCCGGGCTGTTGTACCTCGCCTGTGACGGTAATGCGTAAGGTGGGTCTGAGTTGAATCGTGACTTTATCGCCTGGTTGGACAGGGATGTTGGCACGGGTGTCGCCTCGATGATAGAGCGCAACCAAATCCAGTGGAATGACCTCTTCACCCCGAATCAGCACCGCCTGTACGCGTTCGGGGGGAATTTTTAGTCCCTCAGCAGACGCAATCAGCTCAAACACGCGCCATTCGGGACGGATTGGATAGGCGCCGGGCTTGTTCACCTGCCCCTCCACGAACGCAAGGGGCGGACGCGCCGATTTGAGCGAGACCGTCACTTCTGGATTGCGCAGGCGTTCCAGAAGGCGCGTGCGTATCTGCTCCGTCAGCTTCGCCAGCGTCAGCCCGCGCACAGTCAGCTCGCCCACACCATGAAACACTACCTTGCCGTTCGGAGGCACGGTATACTCACCACTGAACTGCCCGTGCCGAAGCACCACCACCGACAGCACATCGCCCGTATCCAGCACATAGTCCGAATCATCGCCCGCGAAAGCCAGCAGAGTTCCGATTAGCAAAGTCAGTGTCAGCCAAACGACTCGTCTCATCGTTTACCCTCCCCATCGATTAGTATCACGCCCACAATATGATTGCGGGAGAGTTGCAAAGTGTTCAACAGGTTCTCGTCCAGCTCGTAGCCCCGACGGCAGACCAGCACCATCCGCTCCGCCAAGACCAGTTCCTTCGAATCAGGCTCAGGGTGCGCCATCTGCAAGCGCAGAACACCATTTTTAGAGACCACATCGGGCAGGTTCGTCTCCTCGGCTGGAGGCGTTGATGCCCCGTTGACAATCTGAGTCAGTTGCTGAGCGACCTGTTGCGACTCGGGGTGCTGGTCTATCGGCACGACCACCGCCGAGTGCCAAGTTTCGCCTCCACCAGCTGAACGCATCGCCCAGACCGCCATCGGGAGCGCGCGCCGAGACTCGTTGGAGCCGATTTCCAACAGCACGGGCACGCCCAACAGCCGTTCTACCTCCCAGCGGTCGTTTAATCGGTGCACGCGGAACGCCTGCACAATCGCCAGAATCGTGCCAACGAGCAAGCCAAGCATCGTGCCCACTGCCGTGTAAAGAGCAGGGCGTGGAGCAATCGGGCGGTCAGGTATGGGGGCGGGGTCTAACGGGATGGGTGAGACGCGCCCAACCAGTTGCTGGGCGCGTGCCTGCTCATAGGCGCGGGTCTTCTCTGTCCAGATGGTCAGGCTCGCTTGATACTGCCGTTGGAGGTCGCCAAATTCCGCAAGCAGTCCGGGCGCCTCACGCAAGCGTGCCTCTAAAGCCTCGCGCTCTTTCTGAAGGTAGCCCACTGTCGCGGAAAGCGCGCTCTGCTCTGCCTCGGCTTGCAGAGAGGCTAACAACAGGGTCTGATAGGCAGGGTTGACGCCCTCCGTTCGTCCCAGTACAGCGAAGTAGTCGTCCACCGCTCGCTTCAGTAGTTTCTCTCGCTCTTGGCGTGCCTGAGCCAATCGTGCCTCAACCTGCTTCACTTCGGGAGCGGTTGGTTGGAACTCTTCTAAGAGGCTCGTACGCTCGATTTCCAGTTCAGCAATCTTGTTATTGAGTTGCTGAACCTCTGGGGGGACACCAATTGCACGGGTTTGCTCAAGAAACTGGGGCTGGCGGGCTAACTGTGCGCGCATCTCAGCCAACTGGCGTGCCAATCCGAACTGTTTCGCCTCGTTTTCCTGAATCTTCTGTTGAAGCGCAACATACGCTTGGATGGCTTGCTTCAGTTCCTCGTCGGGCATCACGGCTTGCTTCGCTTTGAGGAACGCCACAATCTGCTGACCCAGTTTGCGCAGGTTCTGCTCTTGGGTGTCCAGCTCTTGGCTCAGTTTCTCCACCAGCGTGGAGGGGTTCTGGTCATAGAACTCGCGTACGAAATTGAGATATTCCTGAACCCAGAGGTTGGTAAGCTCGGCTGCGCTCTCTGGAGTGTCGTTTTGGGCAGAGACATTGATGAGATTCGTGTTGCGCACAGCAGTAGCGCGGAACCGCTTTGCGAAATCGCGGTACGGTTCGTCGATGCCCGCTTTCTGCTGAACGCGCTCTAACAGGGCGCGCGAAAGCAGAATCTCGACTTGGGTGTTCACATCAGGGCTACCTGCGCCCAGGAGCTGGCTCAATTGTCCGCCCCCAGAAACCAATGCGCCTGTGTCGATAAAGACTTTCGCTTGCCCTTCGTATCGCTTGGGAGTGATGAGAACCATCAACACTCCCAGCACAATCCCTACGGCACTGCCCAGCGCAACCCACCGCCACTGCGCAACAAGGGCGTTTTTCAACCACGCCAGCGATACCGTCTCCTCCCGCTCTGTCCAGCGTTCCATCGCTCCACTTTCTATTGTACCCAACCAATTTCTGAGACCTTTGCAGGATTGGGGACTGCCAACCCGAATCTGAGTGTGGAGGGCAAAGCGATGCGCACACTTACCAGCGTAGCCTTTTTGATGACGGTGCTGAGCGTCTCAGCGCAGTGCCTGATAGCCAATTTCGAGGGACACCCTGTCGGTGCGAACGGCACCGTCCTGTTCCGAGTGCCCAACTTCTCAGGTTCTACCAGTGGCTTCTTAGCCTCGACAGGCGGGTGCAACCCCAGCGCAGGTATCTTCAACTGCGCTCAGATTAGCAATGAGCAAGCCTTTCGGGGCAACCAATCGCTGAAAGTGGTCTGGCAGTGGAACGGCAACCCGAACGCCTGGCTCCGATTGACCACCTATCTCACCTCCATCACACCCAATCCCGCTATTGATTTCCAAAGCCAGCGCATCGTGGTGCGCCTCTATGTGCCCGATACGACGCCCGACTTCTACCTGACGCTGGGCGTGCGTGAGACCGCCACTCAAGCGGTCTGCCACAGCAACGGGGGGATTACAGGGAGCATTGAGTGGGTTGGTGCTGAGAGCGCACGCGCGTACCCTCACGCCCCCATCGGAAAACGCATCAGCACCAAGAACCGCTGGGTGACCGTCGTATTCGACCCTCAGCGCGACCCGATACTGGGGTTCGCAGGCAACACAGCAAACGGCATCCTCGAAACCCTACGCGGAACTCTGGAACATTTAGCCTTCACACCCGTCGACCCTCAACAGACAGGACCGTATGTAGTCTACATCGACGAGGTAGCGACCCTGCCACGCACACGCCCGAACTTCCCACACCCCTGGATTTTTGGGATGCACGAGCCAGGAGGTGAATATGTGGCGGAAGCACTTGATAAGCGTATCTGGATTCTGTTCACGGAAGGCATCGGGAGCAACCCCAACGACCATCGCGGGGGCGACTATCGGCTCTGGGCGAACGCAGGGCACGGTGTGATTGTACGCCTGAACTACGGCTACAATCCACAGGGCACGCTTCCACCCGAATCGGAGTACGCCAACTTCGCCCAACGCGTGGCGAACTATGTCTCAGCCTCGCCTGGCGCGCACATCTGGATTATCGGCAACGAGCCGAACCTGCCCTCCGAGTGGCCCGGCGGCTACGATGGCGAGCCGATTACCGTCCAACGCTACTTGCAGGTGTTCCGAATGTGCCGAAACGCTATCAAGTCGCTACCCGGACACGAGAATGACCTCGTCTTGCCTGCGCCTATCGGCACCTATGCGCCTCCCTTTCCCGAAAAAGGGATTCCAGGTTTCTTGGACTACTGGACGCAGATGATTACCGCGCTGGGCGAGGAGCAAGATGGCTTCGTCCTGCACGCGTATACGCACGGCACCGACCCTGAACTGATTTTCAGCAACGCCCGAATGGGGCCGCCCTACGAGCATATCTTCTACCACTTCCGTGTCTACCGCAACTATTTAGCTCAGATACCGCCCCATCTACGCCTCTTGCCTGTGTTCATCACCGAGACGAATATGGATCAGGGCTGGCCCAACATCAACAATGGCTGGATTAAGAACGCCTACCGCGAAATCAACGACTGGAACAGCACACCAGGCAGTCAGCTCATCTACGCGCTCTGCCCCTATCGCTGGCCCCCCATAGACCCCTACTACATTCAAGGTAAGGAGAACACCATTCAAGACTGGCGCGAAGCGATGATGAACGACTATCGCTGGGATACCCTCTTTGAGACCGTTCGGGGTGATGTGAATGCGGACGGCTGTGTGGATGATAGCGACCTATTGGCAGTACTGTTCGCCTTCGGGTATTCAGGCGACCACCCCGCCGACCTGAACCGAAATGGACTTGTGGACGATAGTGACCTGCTCGTCGTTCTCTTCGAGTTTGGGAATGGATGCTAAAAACAGGGCAACCCAAGTAGGTTGCCCTGTTCACTCTTGGGGTTCTTAGGATTAGCACCCGCTGCCGAAGTTGAACAGCACAATCAGGAGGTCGGCGTCATCGACCACGCCATCGCCGTTCACATCGGAGTCGGCGTCGCTTCCACCGAACGCAAACAGCACCTGAAGCAGGTCGGCGTCATCCACACAGCCGTCGCAGTTCACATCGCCTGCCTGCGCACGGCGCATGCCCTGATTCAGATTGCCAGGCGTCAGCCGCGAATCGAAGTTCGGGGGAAGGGTGCCGTTGAGAACCCTCTCATCAGCATCTATGCTGAAGGGACCTTGATCCTGACCAGGAACAGCGCGCCCCACATCTGCCGCCATCCAGTTCTGTTGGTCGAAGGAGAAGAACAGGATAGCGTCCGGCTCCCACACATCCCCGTTTGACTGGGTACGCGATTCCAGGGAGACCTCAGTGCCGTTCAGTTGCGTTGCATAGACTTGGTCTCCTGCCTCGCCATCCAGCCAGCCGAAGGCATCGAGCGCCTCCTCGAAGAGTTCATTATCATAGATACCGTCGTCGTTGGTGTCGATGTCACTGCCGACTTGACCGACAAAGTTGCGCACCAGCGCCACCGTGTAGCTATCGTTGCCCAGCCCCGCCTCCGTGAAGGCGAAGGGGATGACCACCACCGTTGTTTCTGCATCAGGTTCGGGCAGCAGTACCGTGGAGCTGTCGCGCACAAGAAGCAAGCCGTTCGCACCCGTGCTGTAGTTGCTGAGGTCAATCGCCCAGTGGATGTTGCCGGGCGTCACGCCAAAAGCGGGGAGAAAGTCGCCGTCGATTCCAATCAGCCAAAGCCCTTGCAAAGACTGGTTGGGACGGCAGCTTTGAATCTCGATAAACTCACGCCCAGCGTCAGGCGAACCAGGCGGGTTGACCATCGCTTCACTGATAATCACGCGCTGAGCCGATGCCGAAAGCACCAGCCCCGCAGCCAGAGCCACAAATCCTAAGCCTCTCATTTCATAAGCCTCCACCAGCAGAATACCTACGAATATGTTAAGAGCCGATTAAAATTTCCAAATTTTAACAAAACCTTAACACAGCGTTGCTTATACTTATGGGCTGGAGAACGCCGATGAGGAAGAGGAAAGGATTCACTTTAATCGAACTGCTCGTGGTGATCGCGATTATCGCCATACTGGCGGCGATTCTGTTCCCCGTGTTCGCTCAAGCACGGGAGAAGGCACGCCAAACTCAGTGTTTATCGAACCTAAAGCAGCTCGGTATTGCGATGCAGATGTATCTCCAAGATTTCGATGAGCAGTTTTTCACGCGCCCGGGCGTGTCTGTGCCCAACGGCTATTGGCAGGAAGACTGGTGGCCCTTCTTGCTGATTCCCTACATCAAGATGAAGCCCCAAGACATTCAGAACCCGAAAGAGAACTTCTTCAGCTGTCCCAGCAACCTTGTGAAGATGTCGCCCAATGTCCGCACCGCGCCCCTGCCCGAGTGGGGACTGCGCCCTACCCCGCGACGAACCTTCGAGTTCTGGATGAGCTACGCACTCTCCGAGCATGTGCTGGACTATCCCGCCATAGCGATGTGGGAGAACCCTGCCGAGTCACTCTTCCTGCTGGAGATCACGGGACGTAGCCCTAACAACCCCGCTTCTACAGCAGACACCGATATCGACTGCGGTCAGACGAACGAAATCTGGTTCGGGCACAGTGGCGGATTGAACATTCTCTGGATGGACGCCCATGTGAAGTGGCTTCGCCCTTCGGTTCGAGGGAACCCCCTCGATGCGCGAAACTGGGACTACCCACCTTACTGCCCGAACGGAGACAGCAATCCTTTCGGTCCGTGGGCGCCGTGGGGCTGGCAGAGAAGGTAAGCATTCTGCTGATTCCAATCTGAGCGGGTCTTTCGAGCCGAGTGAGGAACCTCTAAGCGTCGCCTCACTCGGCATAAATAAGCGTCGCTTACAACCCCACCGTCTTCAAAAAGTTCTGAAGGAGCCGTTTGCCCGCTTCACTCAGAACCGATTCGGGGTGGAACTGGACGCCCTCGATAGGGTAGTGCTTGTGGCGGACACCCATAATCTCATCGTCATCGGTGCTGACGGCAGTGATTTCGAGTTCGTCGGGCAGACTCTCGCGCTGTATCACCAGCGAGTGGTAGCGGATAGCACGCAGGGGGTTCGGTAAGCCCTGAAAGACGCCCGTATCGGTGTGCTGGACGAGCGACTCCTTGCCGTGCATCGGACGTTTGGCGCGCACAATCTCGCCCCCGAACGCCGAACCGATGCTCTGATGCCCCAAGCAGACGCCCAAAATCGGCACTTTGCCCGCCGACTCGCGTATTAGGGGCACGCTAATCCCCGCTTCGTTGGGTGTGCAGGGACCAGGAGAGAGGAGGATGCCCGCAGGCTGAAGCGCCATTGCCTGTGCAACCGTGAGCTCATCGTTCCGAGCCACTTTTACTGGCGCGCCCAACTCGCCCAGATACTGCACAAGATTGTAGGTAAAACTATCGTAGTTATCAATCACCAAAATAAAGCGTTCGGGTTTTGCCAACAGTTCACCTCAGGAGTAGAGTGTTTTTGTGAGCACTTCGCTGAGCGCTTGGGCGGTCTGCTCGACGGCAGTGATGGTCTGGTCGTAGTCCATTCGTGTCGGACCCAGCACGCCCAGCACGCCCCCAATCCGTGTACCGACCTGATAGCGTGTATAAATAAGCGTGCAGGAGCGCAGGGCTTCCAGCGGGTTCTCTTCGCCAATCTGGAGCGAGAGCGTCTCGGAGCGATTGCGTTCCAACATTCGGTAGAGTGCTTTGCGTTCCTCCAGCACGCGCAAAACCCCTTCCAGCTGGCTCACTTCGCGCTGGAACTCAGGCTGTTGCAAGATGAAGGCGATGCCATCGTAGTAGAGCTCGCCCTCCGAAGCCTCCTGCGCGATGCTTTGGACGGTGCGTAGGAGGAGGCTAAGCGTCTCGCGCTCAGCAGGCGACTCCATCGCGGGCACATGGGTGGGGTCTAAAGTGAGCAGGTAGCGGATGGTCTGCCCCTCCACCAGCGGGATAAGCACATTCTGAATACGCGTGAGCGCACGCTGAGAAGTAGAGTGATGGAGTTCAACGAGGCGGTTCTCGACATAGCCGTGTTCAAAGATGCCCACCACCAGTGCACGGTGCGAACCGCAGTGGGTTATTACGCACCGAATCAGGCGCAGGGTATCGTCGTGGGCAGTAGTAGCGAAACTGGTTTGGCGGGCGACGCGCGCCAAAATGCTCAGCGTGGACGCCAGCAGTTCGGTCAGGCTCTCGCCCGTTTGGGGAAGCCTTTGTAGATAGCGCGCGAACTGGAAAGTGCCGACATGGGTGCGCAGATGCTCCACATAATAGCGGTAGCCGAGAGTGGAAGGCAGACGCCCCGCGCTGGTGTGTGGCTGAATCAGATAACCACGGTCGGTCATCTCCGCCATTTCGTTGCGAATCGTGGCAGGTTTGACGCCGAGCGCGTAGCGTTGGGCAATTGCGTGCGAACCGACAGGTTCGCATGTCGCCACATGGTCGCGCACAACCGCCCGCAGAATGGCGGACTTGCGCGCATCCAGTATCGGAGAGACTTCAACCCGCTTCGGCACAACTTACCACCATTTTAATTTTACCACGCTTGCCCCTAAATCGTTCCGCAGGTTTTGCCGATAATCCCCTATCAGGCTATGGAGAGCCTGCTGAAGCATGGAAGCGAGAGGAGTAAAACCGTATGTCGCTATCGGTACGAGGTGGAAACTACCGCACTTTTTGGGATACACCGACTTTGCGCACGGCTGAACGCGCGATGGGGCTTGCAACGGCACGCCAGCGCGTGTTGGCACACAACTTGGCGAATGTGAACACGCCGAACTACCGTCGCCAAGATATTCCGATAACCCCACCTATAGAGCCGAACCGTGCGGTGCAACTGGCGCGCCAACATTTCGGGCAAGCGATGCACACCAGCGACCCGCGCCACTTCTTCAGCCCGCCCCAGTCTGTGCAGACCGCACTCCAGAACGCCCAAACTGCACCGATGAGAACAGATGGCAACACCGTGGACCCCGAACACGAGATGGCGGCGCTCGCCGAGAACGAGATGCGCTATGCGATGTTGGTGCGAATCGCTGGGGGACAGATTCGCTCACTGGAAACCGCAATCAACGGCGGGCAAGGAGGACGGTAAAGTATGGGATTGATTAGCACGCTCAAAATCAGCACGAGTGGGATGTCTGCCGAACGGCTTCGGATGGATTTGATTGCAGATAACTTAGCGAACGCCAACACCACGCGCACCGCCACAGGCGCGCCCTATCGTCGTAAAGTGGCGGTGTTCGAGCCGATTCAGCCGACCGCCGACCGCCCGGGCGGAGTGCGTGTGGTAGCAATCGCCGAGGACACCACTCCGCCACGAATGGTCTATCAGCCCGGTCATCCCGACGCTGACGCCAACGGCTATGTGACCTACCCGAATGTGGATATGGTTCACGAGATGATCGACCTTATCACCGCCAGCCGAGCGTATGAAGCGAACATTCAGGCGTTCAACGCAGCGAAAAATATGTTTATGCGCACGCTCGATCTCGGACGCGTGTGAGGAGGTAAGCGATGAGGATTGAAAACACGATTCGCCCCATCCCGATGCCGAAGTTCCCGAAGGTGGAGATTCAGGAACTGGAACCGCCCAAGTTCCAACCTGCCGAACCCATCGATAACAACGCGCCACGCGCCGATTTCGGCAAGATGCTGGGCGAGGTGCTGGGGCAGGTGGTCGAGGCGCAGAACAACGCCAGCGAACTTGCCCAGCGGTTTGCCAACGGTGAACCCGTCGATGAACATACGCTGGTGCTGGCGATGGAGCGTTCCAGCCTTGCCTTCCAGATGACGCTTCAAGTGCGCAATAAGGTTCTGGAAGCCTATCAGGAGATTATGCGATTGCAAATCTAACATGAGGTGAACGCTACGCGATGCAGGACAGGCTGACACAACTTCGGGAACGGTGGAAGAACTTGCCCCAGAGTGCCCGCTTCGGCATCATCGGGGGCGGGATTGGGCTATTGGTGCTGTTTATTGCGCTGGGGTTCTGGGCAGGTTCGCCGACCTACACCACGCTCTACACAGGGCTGAACCCTGCCGATTCGGCGAATGTAGTTCAGGTTCTGCGTGAGAAGGGCATCCAAGTGCGCACCCAAGGCGGTGGCTCGGTCATCGAAGTGCCCACCGACAAAGCGGAGGAGGCACGACTCGAGCTGGCGTCCAAAGGTCTGCCCAAGAGCGGTGCGCCGGGCTACTCTCGGCTGGAACAGACGCCCTTCGGCATGACCCAAACGATGGAGCAGAACACCCTGCGCATTGCGATGGAAGAGGAACTGCAGAACACCATTCAACACTTGGAGCCTGTCGAACGCGCACGCGTGCATATCACACCGGGCAACGATTCGCCCTTCGCCGACTCGCGCACCGAGCCATCCGCCAGCATTATGGTCGTGTTGAAGCCAGGCGAAATGCTCAACCGCGACCAGATTAAGGGCATCGTGCATCTGGTGTGCCACAGCGTGGAGGGGCTGAAGCCTGAGAATGTGACGGTGGTCGATTCGGAGGCGCGCCCACTATGGAACGGAGGCGACCAGTACGCGGTGGATAACGAAATGGTGCGCCTGCGACGCGAAGCCGAACGAGGCTACTCTGAAGAACTCCGACGCCAACTCCAGCAACATTTAGACCAGGTGCTGGGACCGAACAAATCGTCGGTGATGGTGCAGAGCGAACTGAACTTAGACCGTGAGGAAATCCAAGCCCAGCGCGTGGAACCGTTAGACCCCAACCGTGCTGCGGTGCTGAGCGAGACCAGCTCGACCGAGCGATTGAGTGGCAATCCGCCCGCGGTGGGGGGCGCAGCGGGTATCGCGGGCAACCGCGCCGACGCACCGATATACCCCACTGCACCTGCAGTCCAGGGAGGCGAATATAATCGCGAAGACCGCGTTCGCAACTATGAGGTCAACAAGCAGGTGGAGCATATCGTTCGGGCACCAGGACGCATCGAACGGCTCAGCGTGGCGGTGCTCATCGACGAAGGCGTCGACCAAGCTGCAGTCGACGCGGTGCGCAACTGGCTGGAAACCACGGTCGGCGTCGCGCCCAACAATCCCACCCGAACCGTCACGGTTCAGCGGGTGAAGTTCGACGACTCGCGCACGCAAGCCGAGCAAGCCGAGCAGAAAGCGCGCGAACTGGCACAGCGTCAGGCTCTGCTGTGGAAACTTCTGCCTGTGGTACTCCTGCTGATTGTGACGATTTTCCTTGCGCGTGTGATTGGCAAGCATATTCGTCGCCCCGTGGCACAGCCAAATCTGCAGGTGGCGGGCGCACTGCCAGGAGGTGGAACCGCCGTCATGCCCGCAGGCGCCCTGCCCGAAGGCTCCACCACCGAGTATGCTGTTGGCGAAGAAGGGATTGCCGTGCTCTATACCGATGGTCAGCCTGTGCCAGCGGGTCAAGGCGTTCTTGCCCGAAGCGGAATGGGCGAAGAGTCGGAGCTGGAAGAGGAGTACGCGCGCAAAATCCGCGAGCGCAACCAACCCGAACTTCTGGAGATTATTCGCTTCGCAGAGTCGAAGCCTGAGCATGTGGCTGTCTTGTTGAAAAACTGGATTAAGTCGTGAGGGAGAACGATGCTCAAACCTGCCGAGAAGAAACTTACAGGGAAACAGAAGGCGGCGATTGTGTTAGTAGCGATGGGCACGGATGTCGCTGCGAAAATCCTGCCCCATCTGAACGACGCCGATGTAGAGGAGCTCAGCCTCGAAATCGCACGATTAGGGAGCATCCCCGCCGAAGTGCGCCAAGGCGTCATCAAAGAGTTCTATGAGGTCTGCTTAGCCCAGAACCTTGCGCTGGAGGGAGGCTTAGACCACGCCCGAATGATGTTGGAACGCGCTTACGGTCCTGAGAAAGCCTCAGAAATCCTCGAACGGCTCACCCGCACACTCCAGATGTTGCCGTTCGATTCGATCAAAAATGTCCACCCGTCCCAGCTCAGTACCTTCTTGCAGGACGAGCATCCGCAGACGATTGCGCTGGTGCTGGCGTATCTGGAACCTCAAGTTGCGGCGGCGGTCTTGGGCAATCTGCCACCCGAGCTGCGCCCTGAAGTCGCCGAGCGTCTCGCCACGATGGGCAGTACCCCACCCGAAGTGATTCGGCGCGTCGAGAATGTGCTTCAGCGCAAACTCTCCAGCATCGCCAGCCAAGAGCTGACCGCAGCAGGAGGCGTCAAACCCCTCGTAGAAATCCTGCAACTGGTCGACCGCAACACCGAACGCACCATTTTCGACTACCTGACCGACAACAACCCCGAACTGGCAGAAGAGATACGCAAGCTGATGTTCACCTTTGAAGACCTGCTCCAGCTCGACGACCGCGCCATCCAGCAGATTCTGAAAGAGGTCGATATGAAGGAGCTGGCGCTTGCGCTCAAGGGTGCCAGCGACGCTTTGAAGGAGAAAATCTTCCGCAACATGTCCGAGCGTGCGGTGAACATGCTCAAAGAGGAGCTGGAGTTTATGGGACCTGTGCGCGTGCGTCAGGTCGAAGAGGCACAGCAGAAGGTCGTGAGCATCGTGCGACGCTTGGAAGAGGCGGGCGAGATTGTCATCTCACGCGGTGGCGAAGAGGAGATGATGATCTGAAATGGCGCGCGCTCATCCCTTCCCCCAACTGAGCGAGCTCCAGCGGGAGGCAACCCAGACCCTCCCGCCCGACCTCCAACCGCTGAATCTACCGATCGAGCGCGCCCATCGCCCTGCCGAGCCGAAGCCTGCCGTGTTCCCGGAGTATCGCCCGCCTGCACCTGAACCAGAACCGGTGGACATTCAGGCGGTGCAACAGGAGGCAGACGCCATTCGGCTCCGAGCGATTCAAGAGGCAGAGCAGATACGCCAGCGCGCCTACAACGAGGGCTATCAACAAGGCTATGAACAAGGCTACGCCGAAGCGCAAAGACGCGTGGAAGAGGAGGCTCACCAAGCCTTGCTCGCAACCCTCCAACGGCTCCAAGTAGAGGTGCAGGCGTTCATCGAGCAACTTCAGCAACAATCGCAATCTTATCTCCAAGAGGCAGAGCAAGGGATGTTGGAACTGGCGCTGGAAGCGGTGCGCAAGGTCGTGAAGGAAGAGTTGCGCCTCCATCCCGACCACGCCCTGCAGATGGTGCGCGAGACTCTGAAGCGTGTGAAGAGTTTTGGCGAAGTGCAGATTCGCGTGAACCCGCTCGACCTGAGCCAAGTGCGCCAACATCGCGCCGACCTGTTGGCGGTGTTGGACGGCGTGCCCCAAATCGAGATTGTCGAAGACCGTCGTGTGGAGCAGGGTACTTGCGTGATTGAGACCGACCACGGCACTTACGATGCCCGCCTTAGCTCCCAACTTGCGGAGATCGAGCGTGTGCTGAAAGAAGTGGCATAAGCGCAACAGCCCTTTGGTGTATCGCCCAACTTTGTTGTCGCCCCCCACTTGTCATTGTTGTCGCCCCCACCTGTCATTCCGAGCCGAAGGCGAGGAATCTCGACTTTGGGAACCCTTCGCTTCGCTCAGGGTGACAAAGAGGGACTCATTCCGAGCCTTCCCTTTTGTCATTCCGAGCCATCCCTTGTGTAATTCCGAGCCGAAGGCGAGGAATCTCGACTTGGGACACCATCGAGACCCCTCGCTTCGTTCGGAATGACAGGTAAGGTCGCTTGCGAAGAGGGGGATTGAGGGTTAAGGTTCACTCCCCTCTCCCGAAGCTTCGGGAGAGGGGCTGGGGGTGAGGGCTAAAGGGGCACAAATGCCCAACCCCCTAATTCCGCAACGGCTTGCCCGTCTCCAGCATATGGCGAATGCGCTCCGCCGTCTTGGGGTTCTGGCAGAGCTCGATGAACACCTGACGCTCCAGCGCGTGGAACTCCTCTTCTGGGAGCAACATCGCCGAGCGCAGAGTGCCCCCAGTCATCACCGTTGCGATTTTCTCGGCAATCAGCCGGTCGTGGTCGGTGATTTGACCTGCTTGGTGCGCCCAGTGAACCTCCATCATCAGTCGGCTGAAGCCGTTCTCGCCCACCGCCAAGAGAGGCGTTGGCTCAGGGGGACGATAGCCCGCCCTTGAGAGCGCAAGCACATGCTGTTTCGCTTCATAGAGCAGGCGGTCGATGTTCCAGCAGAGCGTATCGTGGGGGCGCAGGAAGCCAAGCGTATATGCCTCGAACGCATGCGTGGAACGCTTGCCGAACGCAAGGGTCTGGAACACCCCTCGCAGGTGGGGCACAGGGTCGGCTTCAGGGGGCAGGTTCGCTAAGGCGCGTCGGGTCATCAGCGTCGTGCCACCGCCCGCAGGAATCAGCCCGACCGACGCTTCGGGAAGCCCCAGCACCGCATCGATGTGGGCGTGGACATGCACACAGGGCAAGACGACCTCCAAGCCACCCCCCAGCGCGTAGCCGTGAACCGCCGACACCACCGGCACGCCACAGTAGCGAATGCGCTGGCTGAGCGTCTGGAGCAGTTGAAGCCCCTTGTCCATTCCCTGCCAATCGCCTGCGCTAATCATCTCCAAGAACAGGTTCAGGTTGAACCCTGCCGAGAACATCCGCCCTTGATTGCCAATCACCACGCCCACGAACTCGCGCTCGGCACGGTCGAGCATTTCGTGCATGAACTCCATTAGGCTGGGCGTGAGCACATTCGCCTTCGTGCGGAACTCGATGCACGCCACATCATCGCCAAGATCCAGCACCCTACATTCGGGCGTCTCCGTAATCAGGCGGTGAGAGCGCGCAAGGTCTTCTAACTGAATGAAGAAGGGGGGCATCACCAACGGGGCATAGTCGCCTTCGCCATCGTGGGGTTCAAAGTAGAGTTTGCCGGCGCCATGCGTGGCGTAGAAGGTCTGCAGTTCGGCGTTGCGCAGGTCGACGAGCGTGCGCGGTTCACGGGGCAGGTTCAGCTGTGCCAGTGCGTTGCGCCCTGCTTCGCCCAGCACATCCCAAGTCTCGAACACGCCCAACTCCCAGTTGTAGCCGAGCCTCATCGCCATATCGAGCGACGGAATATCGTATGCCACATCGGGCATCACCTCTGCGCCGTAGGCGAGCGGGAGCAGGAACGCCTCACGGAAGAACGCCCCATACGGGTCGGGCAGATTCAGCAAGGCGTGCAGACGCTCAGCTAACGGGGCGCGCGGGTTAATCTCAACAGGTAGGCTCGGCTCTTGGCGTGGGCGATAGTCCAGCGTCTCGAAGTCGAGCGCATAGATTTCCTTGCCCTCGCGCCGATAGAAGCCTGCGCCGGTCTTCTCGCCCAGTCGTCCCTCCGAGAGGAGACGGTTCCAGAGTGGGGGCATCTCCAAAGCTTGCAGGTACGAGTCGTCGGGCAGGCGTTGCTTCTGGTTGCGGATGATGTTGTCTGCCACATCCAGCCCCACTAGGTCTGCAAGACGAAACACGCCACTGCGCGGTCGCCCGACAAGCGTGCCCAGCATCAGGTCAGCGGTTTCAGGGGTGATGCCATACTGAATTGCGCTCGCCAAAGCACGCATCAGTGCATAGACGCCGATTCGAGTGGTGATGAAGCCCGGCTGGTCTTTCGCTAGCACCACACGCTTGCCCATCAGACGCTCAGCGAAGGTGGTATAGCGGTTCGTGAGGTCGGGGTCGGTATCGCCTGTCGGAATCAGCTCCAGCAGGTGCATCACGCGGGGCGGGTTGAAAAAGTGTGTGCCCAGAAACCGACTGCGAAGCGATTCGGGCAGTGCTTGCGCAATCTCGCTGATGCCCAGTCCCGAGGTGTTCGAGCTCAGCACCGCGTCGTTGTTCACATATTCGGCGACGCGTCGCCAGAGTGCGTGCTTGGGTTCAATCTGTTCGATAATCGCTTCCACGACCCAATCGGCGGTGCGCACTTGGTCTAAATGCTCGTCCACACTGCCGGGGTGAATCCGCTGGATGTCGGTGGGTTGGTAGACGGCGTTCGTTTTTTGGATACGCTCTAGGGCTTGGTGGGCGATGTCGCCTTGGTCTAAGAGGCTCACGCGCCAGCCCATGCTGGCGAGCAGACCTGCGATCCCACTGCCCATCGTGCCTGCACCGAGCACCACTGCGTGCCCTTTACGACGGTTGCCACTTATCATCGCTTGCAATTGCCTCCATCGGTAGATTGGGGATGTGCTCCCCTCCAATCGCCCCGATTGTACCCGAAGAGGAGACGCGTAGAAACAGAGTGGGGAAAAGGGGGCTTGGACATCGTGCCCTCCGTCATTCTGAGCGAAGCGAAGAATCTCACGGGCGGAACGCCCGTGCTACGAGCGTGGCACAGACATTCGTGTCTGTGCATAAAGAAACACAGGCAGGAATGCCTGTGCTACACTCTGCTAATGGGCAGGATGCCCGTGCCACAAACAGATTTTTCGCACACCCACTCGCCTACTCCCCCGCTCGCCAAGATTTCGGGTACACTCTTAGGGAGCGAGCAATAACTGTACGGAGGCATACCTGAATGGCAATCAAGACCTACCGCGAAGCAATACGCGAAGCGCTCATCGAGGAACTTGACCGTGACGAGCGCGTGTTCTTAATGGGAGAAGATATTGGGCGTTATCAAGGCACTTTCCGCGTCACCGAAGGGCTATTCCAGAAGTACGGTCCCCATCGCGTGTGGGACACCCCGATTTCCGAGCCGGGCTTCATCTCTATCGCAATTGGCGCTGCGATTGAGGGACTGCGCCCTGTGGTGGAGGTGATGACATGGAGCTTCGCCTTCCTTGCGATGGACGCCATCGTGAACCACGCAGCGAAGATTCTTTATAAATCGGGTGGAGCTTGCCGAGTGCCGATGGTCATTCGCGGTCCTGCAGGACCCGGTAAGCAGTTGGCATCGCAACACTCGCACAGTATCGAACTCTGGCTGGCACACTCGCCTGGACTGAAAGTGGCGATTCCCAGCACCCCTGCCGACGCAAAAGGTCTGCTCAAGACCGCTATCCGCGACGAGAACCCCGTGATGTTCATCGAGCATCCTCAACTCTACCTGACCAAAGGCGAAGTGCCTGAAGGTGAATATACGCTCCCGTTCGGTCGGGCAAATGTCGTGCGTGAGGGAACCGACGCCACCATCATCACCTACTCGCGGGGAGTCCTGCTGGCGAAGCAGGCGGCAGAGAAGCTCAGCGAGGAGGGTATCGAGGTAGAGATTATCGACCTACGCACGCTCGTGCCCTGCGACTGGGAGACGGTCTTCCAATCGATTCGTAAGACGCACCGCGCCGTCGCCCTGCACGACGATTGGCGCTATGCGGGCTTCGGTGCGGAGATTGTGGCACAAATCCAAGAACACGCCTTCGACGAACTGGACGCGCCAATCCTGCGCGTGGCGGGCGCGGATGTGCCTATGCCCTACAATAAATATCTGGAGCGCAACGCTGTGCCCCAAGTGGACGATGTGGTCGCCGCCATCAAACAAGTGACTGCCTAAGGGAGGAACGACGATGCATACGATTATCATGCCGAAGATGGGCGACGCGATGGAAGAAGGCACGCTCGTCCGCTGGCTCAAAGCGGAGGGCGACACGGTTCAGGAAGGTGAGCCTGTTGCCGAAATCGCTACTGACAAGGCGACGGTCGAGGTTGAGGCGCCCGGCGCGGGCGTGTTGAAGGGAATACGCGTGCAGGAAGGTCAGGTGGTGCCGATAAACACACCCTTAGCCTACATTCTGGCGGAGGGCGAGAGCCTGCCTGACGAGTCGGACGACGGCAAAGCACCCGCCACCAAAGCGGAGTCGGCTCCTGCACCTGCGCCTGCTCCCACACCTGCGCCTGCACCCAGCGTAGACAAGGGCGCACCGGGTCGCGTGAAAGCCTCCCCGCTCGCCCGCAAGATTGCCCAAGAGCACGGAATTGACCTCAGCCTCATCACGGGCACAGGTCCGCAAGGGCGGATTGTGGAGCGCGATGTGTTAGCCTACCTCGATGCGCAGAAAGTCTCGGCTCCGCCGAAGCCTGAAGTCGCGCCCGCACCTATGCCGACTGTTCCGCCTGCTCCTGTGGCAGTGCCCACACCGGCTCCTGCTCCTGTCTTAACTGGCGAGCGCGCCGAGTCGCTGAACCGCCTGCGCCAAATCACCGCCCAGCGCACGACCGAAGCAAAGCAGACTATCCCCCACTTCTACCTCACGATGGAGATCGATATGGAGAATGCGCTGGCTCTGCGCGCCCAAATCAATCAGGCAGACGAGAGCGTCAAAGTCAGCGTGAACGATATGATAGTGAAGGCGTGCGCGGTTGCGCTGGAACAGTACCCTGTCGCCCACGCCCGCTACGACGGCAACCAGATTGTCTATCCCGACGGCGCACACATCGGGATTGCGGTGGCGGTGGATGAAGGGCTTTTGGTGGCGGTGGTGCGCCACTGCGAGCAGAAGTCGCTCCGCCGAATCGCCCAAGAGTCGCAGAGCCTCGTGCAAAAAGCGCGCGAGGGCAAACTCCTCCCCGACGAGATGACAGGCAACACCTTCACCGTGTCGAACTTGGGGATGTTCGGCATCGACTCGTTCTCGGCGATTATCAACCCCCCTGCCCCAGCGATCTTGGCGGTGGGCGCAGTGAAGAAAGTGCCTGTTGTGCTGGACGACGGCACGATTGTACCGCGTTCCCGAATGACCGTCACCCTCTCTTGCGACCACCGCGTGCTGGACGGTGCAACGGGCGCGCGCTTCCTCCAGACGCTGAAGCGGATTCTGGAGAACCCCGTGTTGATGGTGTGAGCAAGCCCTCACTCCCTCTGTAGCACGGGCGTCTCGCCCGTGTGCTTCTCGGTAAGCCCTCAACCCCAGCCCCTCTCCCAGAGGGAGAGGGGTATCTGTTTGAGTAGGGGTGGAATGCGTTTGCAGTCTTCGCTCAGGCATCAGGCGCGACGGGAGTCACCTGCACCTTGATCTCCTTCCCCTCGCGCAGGACGGTGAACTCCACTGGCTTGCCTGGCTCCATCTTCTCGTAGAGCGCGGTCAGTTCCTCGATGTTGTTCACGCGTTGCCCGTCCACTGCGACGATTCGGTCGCCTGCGCGAAGCCCTGCGCGCTCAGCAGGCGAACCCGACACCACTCCGCCTAGCAACACCCCTTGTCCTTCGCTGTATTCGGGCATCAGCCCAATCCGCACACGGAACCTGCGATTGCCCTGATTGGCTTGCGGTTGCTGAGGGCGTTGCTGAGATTGTTGAGGCTGTTGGAAGGTCATCCGCTCAGGGCGCGTGGAGACGGTGTAGATGGCACGCTCCGCCATCGCTACGATGCGCGCTTGGTCTTCATAGTTTATCTTGTCCCAAGTGTCCGATGGGCGGTGATAGTCGGGATGCATCCCCGTGAAGAAGAACACTGCAGGGATACCGCGTCGGATAAACACGGCATGGTCGCTTCCGCCACCAGCGCTGGCTTGGAGTTGAACTTGCAAGCCGTCGACCTGTGCCTCACGCAGGATGCGCTCCCAGTCTGCCGAGGTGCCGACACCGCTGATGTTCACACGCCCACCATTTGAGCGACCAATCATATCGAAGTTGAACATCGCCACGATGTTCTCGACAGACACAGTGGGATTATTCAAGAAGTAGGCGGCGCCGACCAGCCCAATCTCCTCGGCAGAGAAGGCGATGAACAGCACACTGCGCCCTAACTTCTCACGGTTCTGAGCGATGAGTCGGGCGAGTTCCAACACTCCTGCCGTGCCTGAGGCGTTGTCGTCCGCCCCGTAGTGAATATCCCCCGGTTCGGGCGCCAGCGAGCCGACCTCCCCGAAGCCGAGGTGGTCGTAGTGCGCCCCCACCACAATCACTTGGTCGCGCAGAGCGGGGTCGTTGCCAGGCACGAAACCAATCACATTGCGCGCAGTGCCCCGATTCGGCTCCAGCGAAGCGGACATCTCGACCTTGATGCCCTCAATCGACATGCTCATCGGCTTGCGCTCTTTATTGATGCGCTCCACCACCTGTGCCACCGAGAGGTTCGCCGAGCGAAGCAGGCGGTCAGCGGTCTGGGTGTTGAGGTTCAGTATCGGCACACCCGCAGCAGGAGTACGCCCACGCATTCCAAGGGGCAGGAATCGGTCATTATCGGGCAGGTTCAGCACGAGGATACCGATTGCGCCCTTATCCACCGCGGTGCGTATCTTGCTGGCGAGTCGGCTGGCGCGCTGAATATCGGGGTTCATCTCGTCCCACTGAGGTGTGCCCCGTAAGAACGCCACCACTTTGCCCTTCACATCGACACTCGCATAGTCGTCATAGCCTGCATTGGGAACCGAGATGCCGTAGCCAACGAACACCACCTCACCCGAAGCGTCCTTGTTGTCCGAGAAGTTGACGGGGCGGAAGGCGTCCGCAGGAGCCGTCCACACATTCCCACGCGCAGGCACGATGCGGAACTGATTGTTCGCACCGGGTTTGAAACCAATCGTGACCTCAAAATCCTGGAAGTAGCCGTCGGTTCCCTTCGGTTCCAAGCCATACGACTCGAACATTCGTGCGATATAGTCCGCCGCTTTGTGCCCACCGGGCATATGAGAGAGTCGTCCCTCCAGTTCTTCAGATGCCAAGTGGCGCACATGCGCTTGCAAATTGCTGATAGAAACATTCGAGGTGTCGGCGATTGCCCACACCCATAAAAGCCCTAATCCGAGTATCCAACTGATGCGTCTCATCGTTTTACCTCGTCTTCGGCATTATACCTATCAGGATAGACTCCTGAGACGCCTAATAGTAGCGTTCAGGTGAAAAATCTTCGGGTGCGGTCTCGGCGCGGATACGGCGTACCGCTCCGTTGAGCGTGAGAATCAGCACCCACCCACGCGCATGATGGATGCGGTCGGTCTGCCAAGTGGGGTTGAACCGCCCTGCCCAGTGCCAGTGGCATTCGGAGAGGGGTGTCAGCTCGCCCCACTTACCATCGCCATAGGGCGGTCCTGCTTGCCACCACCCCAACTGGCGCGCGATTGCCCAGTTCGGCACATAGGTATAGCTCACACCTGAGGGCAGATAGAAGTTTCCCTCCAGTCGGAATGCGTCGCCCAGCGTGTTTTCCACCCTATGTTGCCCTGACAGCGGGTCGCGCGGGCAAACGAAGAGGCGCGCATCACCCACATAGGTTCGCACCGCCGAGAGATAGGGAGGCAGTTCACCATAGTCATCGCGATACATCCGCACCGAAAGCCCAATCTGGCGCAAGTTCGAGATACAGACGGTTCGTTGTGCGCCCAGACGTGCGTTCATCAACACAGGCAACAGAATCGCCGCCAAAAGCGCAATAATCCCGATGACCGTCAGCAGTTCGACCAGCGTGAATCCCCAAGCACGCACTCGCATCCTATCTCGTTAGACGCCCGTAAGATTGACAGGTTTTATAAAAGGCTGTCCGGTTTTGAGGGGAATTTGAGTCTATAGGGGTGGAGAGTACCTTCCTTCCAATAAGGAAATCCCCCTCAGGCTTGCCTGAGGGGGATTTTTTGTTGCAATGCCTTTTTAGGGACTTAGAAGCGGAAGTGGAGGTTGAAGGTCAGTCCCGTGAACTGGTCATTTGCGCCCGAAACACCCTGATAGCCGACCGTAATGGCAATCGGCGTGGTGCCTGCGCTGAAGTTGTAGCCCAGTTCGATCATATAGGCGAAGTTGGACTCGTTCTTGGTGGCACCTGCCAGTCCCGTGCGGAACTGCTTGGTGAAGCCCACACCAGCGCCCGCGCGATAGAAGAACTGGGGATTGATGTAGCCAGTGAAGGTCGCCATCACAGGGATGTTGTAGATGTCCCCGGAGCCGTAGTAGCCGACCATCACGCCGAGGTCATAGTAGTACCCGCTCTCGTTCGGCTCGCTGGTCTGGAAGGTGTAGCCGAGGTTGACATTCAACCAGACATCATCGGTTGCCTTGCGCACGGCGCTCTTGGTCGGGTAGAACACGCCAGCCGAAACCGAGAAGCCCTGCAGTTCGTTATCTTGCGCAGAGGCAGGGGTTGCGACTGTCAGCGTGGCGACCAGCGCCAACGCGCTCATCAAAAGCATTCCTTTGTGCATCATCAGTCCTCCTTGTAATGTAGAGTGTCGTGTAGTATACCCAATTTCATCGAGCAGAATGCAATTCCTGCTGAGGGTGTTCGAAAAATCAGTGGCTTGGGCATCCTTGCCCAAGTAGCACAGACATTCCTGTCTATGTCAAAGAAGCGTTTCACAGGCAGGAATGCCTGTGGTACTTTGCGTGGCTTGGGCATCTTGCCCATTCAGCACACGGGCGACAATCCTACCCTCGCGAATCGGTGTAAATCTGTTCCACGACAATCATCTCATCGCCCATGCCCATCATTCGGGTCGGTTCTGCAGAGCCATTTGCAGGCTCCTCTTGGGCTTCGAGTGCCGAGCAGGGCGTGCCGAATGCAGGCAGGGCATAGGGCATATGCGTCCGCCCACGCGCCAAAATGTGCAGGGAGTTCGCGCAGTTGCCCTCGTAAGGGTTACCGTGGTTCCAAGGCACCCACGAGCGCGCGTTGCAGTAGTGGCTCACAAACGCCCTTCGAAATCGGTCTTGAGTGCGGTTGGGATAGGAGCGATGAAGTAAGTGTCCCTCAAAAAACACCACATCGCCCGACTCCAGCACCACAGGCACAGGAGGCGGATACTGGCGCACCACTCTTGACAGCGTGTTGACCTCATCGTCCAGGTGGCTCACATTCTCGACCGATTCGAGGTCTTCAAACGCGCCATCGGCGTGGATAATCCCCCGCAGCCCGTGAGGGGGATAAATCGGCTCACAGTGTGAGCCGGGCACGACCCACAAGCATCCGTTCTCCTCGTCGGCGCGATCTAACGCAATCCACGCTCCAATCAAAGTGTCGGGATAGGTGGTGATGTAGTAGGCGTCCTGATGCCAGCCCTGCCCGCCCTTACCTGGCGGGTTCAAAAACAGCATCGTCTGGAGCGCCAGCACATCGGGACCGATGAGTGCCTCCAACACATCCAGCACACGCGGATGAAGCAGATACCGCTCGGCAATCGGGTGAACTCGGTGGAGCATGTGGATACGACTGAAGCGTGCAAACAGTTGCTCGTCGGTGGCGTTGGGAGGGGGCGGTTCCATTCCAGGCATAACCTCACGCCCATACAGCAAATCCGAAGCGAACTGGAGCAGTTCCTCCACCTCTTCAGGCGCCACCAAGTTTCGCACAATCAGGTAGCCGTTGCGACGGTAGAATCGGTACTCCTCGACCTTCACGCGGTATCGGTCGGCACGGTCTATAGCTTTGGCACGGTACATCATTCGCCTCCGATACTTAGTATACTACATGTGTGGATGGGCAAGATGCCCAAACCACCCTCAAACCCCTTCAACTCTCTCTCCACCGAGTGCAAGGTGAAGAAAGGGCGTTCCTACTCAGGAGCCTTCTCCTTCCTGCTTCCTTTCATGCCACACATCGACACGCCCCAGTTCCTCATCATACTTCAGCCTTATCTTCATCCCCAGATGTTCGTTCAGCAGGTTCACCCACGCACGCAGGGGAACCCACAGACGATTATCGGCGAAGCGCACAGGAAGGGGCAAATCAACCTCTTTGCCGTTCACGACCCCTTTTGACTGCCCTGCGGTGACCTCTGGAACTCCTGTGGAATACGCACCGTTACCTCGATAGGACTACAAGTCGTCCGATTGTAAGACGCTTAGGGCGTAAGCGCGTTTCCAGAAAGCATAAGCCCCTCTCTTCGCGGAGAGGGGCAGAGAGGAGTAGTAGCGTTCACCAGAGGAGGCAGATGAAGCGAGTTAAATCACGGTTCGGCGCGTGTCGTCGGGGCGCGTGTCAGGACGAATCGGCTTCACGCTGGCGACATATTCGGGTTCATAGTCAATCAGCTTCAGCCAATCTTCCATCACATCCGACTTGGGGAAGATTTCGTTCTCGCGGTACTCGCGCTCGATTGCAAGACGCAGGTCGTCAGGGCGCAGACCGTGTTCCACATTCGGCTCGTTGATGGCGCGCCGAATCGCGTACTCCTTCGCACGGTCTACCACCGACTTAATCAGCGCACCGCTCACGAGGTCGCGCCAGTGGAGGGTCTCCACGCCCCCGTTGCGCATAAATACCTGGAGGAACTCGGTGTCGGGCGCTTTGCGCCAGAGGTACTGCACCGCCTGCTCAATCAGGCACTCGCGCGCTTCGGCTGGGGTATCGTACTCGCTGGCGAAGGCGGGGTCGAGCGGGAGGTTCTCGTGCAGGTAGATCGAGAAAATCTCGCGGGTGGCGTCGCGGTCGGGGCGGCGCACTTTCACTTTGCGGTCGATGCGTCCTGGTCGCAGGATAGCGGGGTCGATGTAGTCGGGGCGGTTGGATGTCAGCATCACCACCACATTCTCCAGAGCGACCAGACCGTCCATCTCGGCACAGAATTGGGGCACGACAGTGTTGGAGATGTTGAGCCACCTGCCCGAACTGCGCGTGCGCAAAATCGACTCTGCCTCGTCGATGAAGATGAATACGAGGTAGCCTTCGCGCGCCTTCTCACGGGCAATCGCAAAAATCTCGCGCACCATCCGCTCCGTCTCGCCCAGCCACATGTTCAGAATCTTGGGACCGCTGATGTACATAAAGTACTCTTTCACGGGTTTGCCAATCTGCTCGGAGTATTGGCGGGTGAGGTTGTAGGCGGTTGCTTTGCCAATCAGCGTCTTACCACAGCCGGGCGGACCGAAGAGCAGAATCCCCTTGAGCGGTTGCTTATCGAACTTCTTGAAGATTTCGGGATGGAGCAGGGGCAGTTCGATGGTCTCGCGGATGAGTTGGATTGCCTCTTCCTGACCGCCGATTTGGCTCCACTCGATGGGGGGCACTTCCTCGAAGTAGTAGTCGCGCACCTCCTGATGGGGGATATGTTCGATAGCGACCTTGTAGTTCGGTTCGAGGCGCACTTCATCGCCTGGTTTGATGAGGGCGTCGCGCAGGTCGGTACTGCGGAACACGATGCGGGCGCTCATCCCTTGGGTGTCCATAGCGACGCGCAGGCGATCTCCCTCCAGCACCTCCTGCACTTTCACAATCGGTCCTGCAGGGTGATAGCCTAGGTCGCCAATCACGGCGAACGCCTCATTCACCTTCACGCGCGTGCCGACCTTGAACTCAGGGTTCTCCAGTTTGGGGTCGATGTTGGCATAGTACTCGCTATCGCCCATTGCCACCATTGCAATCCCCTCATCGGGCGCGTCGAGGAACACGCCGATACGGTTGGCGGGCGAAGTGAGCTTCTGATACGCCTCTTCATACTGTTGGAGGGCTTCCATCGCCTCCTGCATCTGGCGCTCGTCGACCTCCAACTGGTGTTGGAGCAGGGCGAGCAGTTGGCGCAGTTGGTAGTTGTCGCGGGGAGCGATTCGCATAATCTCGTTGAGGATAGCCAGAGCGCGTATCTGCGTCTCTGGGAGTTCGAACTCATCGTCATACCGTCGTGCCATAGAGAGGAACCTCCTCACCTACTATACGAGAATTATACTCTATGAGTTTCAGAAGGCAGGTATGTTCTGGGCTGTCGGCGCAAAGTGTTGACGGAGTCTGCCTCTTTCCTGTTGCCCTTTTTCTCGTCGTTCTGACCCTTTTTCTCGTCATTCTGACCGTTTTTCTCGTCATTCTGAGCCGAAGGCGAAGAATCTCGACAGGGGCGACATAGAGACCCTTCGCTTCGCTCAGGGTGACAGACTTACTGCACGACAATTTTTCGTGCTTGTGCCTGAAGTGGGCTTCTGTTTGGCAGGGCAGA
>FWPU01002686.1_pt1 | contig 40690 bp, 35 predicted proteins | sample 2228361 | NCBI WGS metagenome assembly FWPU01 (sample SAMEA103939777, study PRJEB20133) | metagenome | reverse complement strand
CAAACGGCCCGATCTCGGTCAGCCCCTGGAGAACCTGGATGATCAGGTGCGAGCCTGATTTGGGCATGGCATTCCCCAGCACTCGGGGCAAGCGGCGCTGACTCCCCATGCCCCACCGCAGCGCAGCAGCCGCCCGCCGCGCCCGCCAGCGTGCCAGCTTGAGCAATCGTTTGGCTGAAAAGTATGCTTCCATTAGTTTGGTTATGCCGCCAACGCTGGAGGTCGGCGTTGGGGGCTGGTGGGGACCGGCTGATCGCTCAGCCAGACCAGCCCCTTATCCTCCAACATTGAAACCACCTCATCCACTGTCTGGAAAGCGATGCCGAGTTCCACAGCGATGTCGGCGATGGTGTGTTCGCCGTCGCAACGTTCCATGATCTCAAATAAACGGCGGTGTCCCTCCGGGTTCTCCCGGTAATCGATCCAGATGCCATAGCCAGAGCAAAAAACTTCGCCTTTGAAGTTGTTTACCACGTATCGGTTGCGCTCCCAGGCGGCAAGCAAGCCCAGGACAACTCGCTTGGAGGCTTCCAGACGGTCTGCGCTGACGATCGCTGGCGTGTCTAGGCTGGAATGGTACTCAGGATAGGGAGGGCGACCACTGGCTTTGGGCGCTTCCACCCGCGAGAGGGATAGCATGGGCACGCGGACACCAGGCGCATTAAACTGACGCTCGTCGTTGTCTATGATCGTCCGATAAGCGCCCAGGTAGCTATCCGCGTCCAGGCGCTTTATACTGGCGGTGAAGCAGCGATCAGCCTGACTATGTGGTAGGAACGAGCCTTGCAGAGCATGGGGGGCATCATTCCCCAGCATCTCCAAAAAGAGCCCACCGCGCATCTGCGGGATGAGTTCCTCATGATGGCTCAGATAGGCAACAGAGCCAATCGTCTCTGGCAGGATGAGCAAACGGTAGGTATAGTGGCGCGGCGGTCCGGACAGCAACTCGCGGAAAACCTCCACACCGACGACCACGCCGGTCAGGTCGTCGTTCACCATCGCCGGGTGGCACAGGTGCGCCGCCAGCACAAAACAGGCTTCACTCTCCCCCGGCACAATCACCTCGCCAACCTTGAGCTCTCCCGCCTCAAACCGAGTGCGAATCACCACCCGATAGGCTGGCTCGGTAAGCACATCGCGCAAGGTTTGCGGCGCACATAGTCCCCAATCCCGTTCGTAGTACTTGAAGACAAACGGGATAGCCTCTGGCAGGCGCGGGTGAACGTGCAGATGCTTAAGCAGTTCCTCCCGACCGACCACACCCTCGAAGGGCAAGGAATAGGACACTACATGCAAGGGGTGATCGGCATAATCCAGCAGGCGCCGCCCATCCAGAGTCTCCAGGTAGGCTTCGGCGCAGGTCCATTTCTCGGGGATGCGCCATGTCCAGCAGCGTTCACCGCTGGGGTAGGCGTGTACGGTCATGGGCACCTCTGCCGCCAGGCGCTGCAGAGCGCGATCAAAATCGTCGGAGACGATATCCCGTCTTAAGAACCACAGCTCCTCGATAAGCTCCATCATCGAGCTCATCGTTCCCCCCGCACCTGCGCTGGTGGATTGGTCACCAACGACCAGGGATCTCGCGCCAGGAAGCGATCGATTTCGGCGACGAAATCCCCCAGGCGGCAACTGGCCACCCGACCGTAATTGAGCTGCTGGCTACGCCACAAACCGCGCTCTTCCAAAGCCCGTTGCACCGGGTAGAGCTCAATCTGGGCGTCTATTTCCAGATCGCGCACAAACATACGGTAGGTGCGTTGCTCCCACCCGCCGGCTGCTCGATAAGCGCCGGTGAATTCCTTCCAGTAGCGATAAGGAACCTGAGCACGCTGTTCGCTATAATGTAACATCGAGACCGCCTGAATATCGGCGCCCAGCAAAAGCAGTTTGAAATCCAGTTCCAGCATGCGAGCGAAAGCCGAATCGGGGTCAAACGCCGAAGGTGTATCACGACCTGCCAGATCGGCGGCGTAGCGTCCCACCACCGCCAGCGATTGCATAGGGTGAGGGGTGCGGCGCGCTTGAGGCAACTGGCGCACATATTCGGAAAAGACGCCCATCCCCACAGAAGGGGTCTGCTGTGGATCATAAGCTTCGCCGCGAGCGAAAGCAAAATTGAAGGTGGGCACTGCCAGAGTTCCCGAACCAGGCAAAGCATCCTCGCCTTCCAGGCCCAATACCCGGTTGAATGCCTGGTAGTACATCCCCACTCCACTGGCTGGTACTCCCAGGAATTGGACAGCGGAATGCACCAATACGCCATCTCCAGATTGCAAACCCACAGCCTGGAGCGCGGCGATCACCTGATTCAGCTCGACCTGACGCATGGGTTAGCTACCGCCCTCCCCCTGCCCGAGCTGATCGGCTTCCGGTTGGTTGAGGCGGTCGTAGTCCTCCCATAGCAAGCGACCCACGCGGAATTCTAGCTGAAAGCCCATGCGCTCATAAAGCAGCCAACTGGCCTCGTTATCTCGCAGTACCTGAATCTCGATCGAGTGCGCGCCTTGCTGACGCATCCATTCGATCGCCAGGCGAGAAAGCTTATCGCCGATGCCCATACGGCGGGCGCTGGCGTCGATCCACATATCGCTCAACTCGCCTACAATCACACCTCCCATGTAGGCTGGTACACGCTTCAAGCGGCACAGCATAAACCCTACCACAGTTCCATCCCGCTCGGCGATGAAAACATTGCTGAAGCGCCCCAAGGTGCGGCGGAAGGAGTCCAACCAAACCTCGCCGACATTGTCCGGATGTGGCAGTCGGTATCCCAATTTATAGAAATACTGATTGAGCAAGGAGTACATTTCCACCAGGGTGGGAAAATCACGCTCCTCGACCAGCCGATAGCGGATCTCGCTCATTTCCAGCCCTCCCTCACCGCAGCCGGCCAAGCGTGCGGCTCCAGTCCATATTGGGCCAAAAATGCATACGCCATGCGTTCCAGGCCAAAAGCCACACAACCGGTGTGCGCAGGCGAACCATCCGGCAGCGTCACATTCAGATGACGGCCAAAGAAATCCTGGTGGTAATTGTACGAACCAACCGCCAGCGTCGTGTCTTTGAACGGCAGACGAGCGCGCACTTCAAACTTGAGCTGAAAGGCGCTCTGAAAAGCTGTCTGCTTGCGAAACTCGCCGATGAAGAAGGGATCGTTGGCGCTCTCAACGCGATACGCCAGCCCTATTGCTTCGAAGACGGCACTCATGCGCTGGCGGGCTAGCTCGCGGCTTTCCAAGACGAATTCCTTAGACCCAACAAAGATTACTTCCCGCATGGTGAAGTTCCATAGCCGTTCCAGCGAGCTCAGGTTGATCGACTCATAGCGAAAGCAGTTGCCAACCGCAGTCGCCACCACCTGCCCGTCGGGCAAGGGCTGATCGGCCAGGGCAAAGTATAAATGATAACAAACCGCGGGCGAAAGCAGCATCTTGACCGGAGCAAACTGGTCAGGCGGCGCGTTTAACGCTTCGCCGTGCTCGCAGGCGGCATGCTGGGCAAAATCATCAATGGCGTCCAGGTCCTGGCGCAAGTGGGTGGCAAAGGTCAACGAATGGGGAAAGGCTTGAAAGTATTTCACCCGTTCCAGATAACGCGCCGGGATCAGTGTTGGAAAGCGATAGGCGGCGGCGCCGAAGGAATCGGCTAACTCGCAAAAGCGCGCTTCAAAGAAGGCAATCAGGCCTGAAACCAATGGGCCAAGGGAAAACACCCCCTCCGCCTCTGGTGAAATCTCTCCCCGAGCGAGCAACCCCTCATGCGGATCCAGACGATAGGGCACAGGGCGATCGAGGTGATCCTCCAGGACCTGCACCTTGGGCTTGATGGCCCCACGAACCATCGAGGTCACCACGCGCTGGACTTTCCCCTCAATTTCCTGAAGGCGAGCTGCATCCGCCTCGCGCTGGAGATGGAGCAGGATAGCATCGCCGGCAGGTGTGATCTGCGCCTTGCGGATGTCCTCATCCACATACGCCAGCTTGGATTGCACCTCCCCCACCAGATGCTCCGGGATGAGCAGGGCAGGCGGAAACTGATGAAGCACTTCAGACATGGCCGTTCTCCTGTAAATAGGCGCAGATTGCCGGAATGCTGGTCAGGGTGGCGATGGTTTCGGCGCTGATCTCCACCCCATAGCGCTCCTCCAGCAACATCATCACCTCCATGTGCCCCATAGAATCCCACTGGGGCAGGTCGCCAAACGCCAACTCCGGCGTGACCTGCGCTTCAGAAATGCGCAGCGCTTCAGCCAGCAAAGTCTGGATTTGCTGAACCAGGAGCGCATTCTGACTTGTATTCATGGAACGGATCTCCTTCTGGGTTATCGAGCTAGTCGGTCGAACTGCATTGCCCCTCTTGAAATCACTGCGCCTGGGAGACGGATGGCTTGATCTTGCACACCCCAACCGGTTGGTATTGCGGATCCCATATCCCCCAGGGCATGCCATTATCGCCCGAGCGATAGTAAAACGACGCCAGGTGGTCACGCAATTCGGGACAATCGCGCACGGCGGCAAACAGCTCATCATAACGGGCGTAATTGGAGGGGATATTGGCTGAAAGACCAAAAATCTCCCGCAGGCTGGCCTCGGTATAGCACCATCCCTGTGAGGGCTGATGAAACCAATCTTGGTCGCGCGCTGCGCCCAGGGTTGCCAGCAAGCACCCGCCCGGCTTGAGCACGCGCAGCAGTTCAGCCACCACCAGCGCAAGTTCCGCCGGGTCGTTATGTTCCAACGCCGATACCGCCACGACCGCATCCAGTGAATCGGATGGGACATCTGCCAATGAGCGCAGGTCTTGATGATAGATTGTTACGCTGCCGCGGGAGCGGCGCAACCCCGCCAGCGTTGGCAGATCACGCGCCATGCGGATCAGTCCCCTGGCATGGTGTACGCTTTTCCAGAGCGTACGACTAACGGGCTCCAGGTCTTGCTGGCGCAGAGCAGTCACCCGAAATCGTCGGCGAAAGCGCAGCGGCAGGTCTGCCCGGCTGGCGCGGTCTACACTCAGGACGTGTGCTCCTTCTTCTGCCAGATGCCATTGCAACACACCCGTGCCGGCACCGGCATCCATAATCCGCTTCCCCTGCACAGCGCCCAGGCGCTGGATGATCCATGTCAGATCCAACAGGTAATGCCAGCCAAATTCCAGCCTGAGCGAACGCGCCAGTGAGCGCAATCTTTCAACAAGGCTGCGATTCTGGTCGAGAAGATCCACCGATAGGAGTTCAATCGCTTCCTGCATTGAGAAGTAACCGATTCCGCTAAGCTAGCGCATTTCCAACTGAGTGGCGCAGCAATTCGTCCTCTGGCATCAGGAAAGGCTTGCCTTCCAGGATGCCCTCGGTGATTACGCGCAACGGTGGCGAATTCTGCGGCAAGAGCGCTTGCCAGGGAAACTGACGCAAGCGGACAAAGCCCATACGCCGACCGCTTTCCAGGAAGCCATCCAGGGGCAACGATGCCCGGTAGAGCTGAAAGTAAAGAAAACGGCGCGCGTTGGCTTGAAATTCCGGCGGCGCGCCAACCTCGCCGGCTCTCAAAAACTCTTGCGCCTGCAAACGATATTCTGATGGATTTTTGGGCAAGTAGACGATCGGAATTTGGGTGTAGCGGGCTTTGCCGCCGCACAATACTGCCTTCCCGAGCAAAGCTGCTTCCAGACCAATTGAAGAATTGTAGACCATGACGAATTTGCTACGCTGAATCAACTCATAAGAGCTGACATACTCCTGAGAGTCGATGAACACTACATTCGGCAGTTGATTGACCCGGTTTTGCAGCACCCAATCTCGCACGCTCTCGCGGCTCTGCTTGGCTGAACCGGGGCGCATTTCGTCTGGGTGGGCGCGGATCACAAATAGCGTATCCGGATTGGCGCGCACAAGCTCCAGCACCAGATCGAGCCAGGCAAACATGTCTGGGAATACAACGTTGGCGTGAATCTGGCTGGTATCGTAGATCACGTTGGTAAAGACCGGCACGATCTGTCGGAATTTGCCCGCCTTTTCCAGGAACGAGGGTTCCAGGCTGCGCATCTCGGGCCAAAACTGGATGCCAGCCATGCTAAAACGACCCTGGAAACGCTGTTCCAGGTAGGCATCCAATCGGACGTTCTGCTGGGGTGAAAGCTCAAAATTGCCGGGGATTTCAATCGGGTAGGCTGTGGGATCGTCTTCGGTGATGAAGACTGAAAATTGCTGGTAGCCAACCTCATGCGCCAGCGAGCGCACGCCAAGCTGGCGACAAGCCCAACGCGCTGCCGCTTCCGGATACATCACGCCGTTGAACACCAACACAGCCTGAGGTTGAACACGCTCCAGCAAGGCGCCGAATTGCCGGGCGACATTGTAAGCCGAAAGCATATATGCCCTTAACAGGTACCGCGTCGGCTCGTCGTCGGGCAGCGTGTGGCGACGCAACGCCCAACGGATGGAGGGGAGCACCAAAGCCCCGAGCGGGATGGCAGTATCCCGGCCGGACAATGGCGACGGCGCGGCATAATTCACAAGCTCTTCCACGCTCAGGCCATGCAGTTGCGAGGCAATGGCTGCATCAGCGTGATATTCAAACGCCTCCACCCAAGCCCCTTTGTAGATGCGTTTGGATTGCGCCAGGCAGGCGTCGCATGGCGGGGGGGCGTGGTAATCCTGGCGGTTGGTGCCCAAAACGCAGGGCGCCATCCCTCTCTGACAGACGAAATGCACCACCGGCGTCCCGCTCAGGCGCAAGCTCCAGGAGGTGAGCAGGGAAAAGGCTGCGTTCTGGCTCAAACCGGAAAGGCGCGTCGAAGCGTTGAACACGACCACTGGCGCCTGCCCAGGCAGGATGTTCGCACGAGCAGCTATCAAACGCGCCAATGCGGCCTGGCGCTGCTTCTCGCGCGCCCCTGCCACGCTGGACTTGATCCTCGGCAACAGTTTACCTACCCGAACCATGGCGCTGGCAGAACACCCCTGGCTCAATTAAAACGCCGCAACCGCATCATGGAAGGCAATTCACTATCGTAGACCTGCTTGACGCCATCACCCAGGCTCTTCTCCACAACACGGATGTACTTGACCAGGCGCTGAAAACCACCAGGCTCCACGGACGCAGCCTGATCGCTTCCCCACAAAGCCCGGTCGAGGGTGATATGGCGTTCAATCAGGACAGCTCCCAACCCCACCGCCACCACCGAGGGAATGAGTCCCACCTCATGCCCGGAATAGCCAATAGGGCAGGGAAAAGTCTCACGCAAGGTCTGAATCATGCGCAAATTAAGCTCCTCCGGGGCGCAAGGATATGTGCTGGTGGCATGGGTGATGATCAGGTTCTCGACTCCCAGGATATTCACAGCGGTATGGATCTGCTCCATGGACGACATGCCAGTCGAGAGAATCAACGGGCGGCCTGTCTTGCGCAGCAGGCGCAACAAACCCTGATCAGTCAACGCCGCTGATGGAATCTTATAGCAGATAGGATCAAAGGCTTCCATAAAATGCACCGAGGGCTCATCCCATACCGAAGCAAACCAATCCACACCGCGTTGTTTACAGTAGCGATCAATCTCACGATATTCAGCCTCGCCAAATTCGATTTTTTGGCGGTATTCCAGGTAGGTGATATAGCCCCAGGGCGTTTCGCGCATCTTGTCGCGCTGGTCGGGCGGCGTACACAGTTCCGGGGTACGCTTTTGGAACTTGACTGCATTAACGCCAGCCGCAATGGCCGCATCAATAAGCTGCTTAGCCATCTCGATTTGACCGTTATGGTTGATGCCAATCTCAGCGACAATGTAGGTGGGATGCCCGTCCCCCACGAGCTGACTGCCAAGTTTGACTTCTCTGCTCATCTTGATATTCCTTTGCGCTTCCTTTCTAATATCAAATCGCATAATTCAGCGACGGCGCCATAGCCGCCAGGGTGCGAGAGGATCAGATCAGCCTGGCGGCGGGCTTCTGGCCTGGCGTCAGCCACAACCACGGCATAGCCCACCAGAGGAAAACACGGTATGTCGTTCACGTCATTCCCAACATAGATGGTATGCGCCGGATTAATCCCGCGTGCTTGAAGCAGACGCTGCAATGCCGCTGTCTTGTCCTCCAGGCCCTGGGTATAGGGGATGCCCAGCTTGCGGCAGCGGGCAGCCACAACCGGGTTGGCCTCGGTTGAGAGTACCACAGCCTGGACACCAGCCTGGCGCAAGCGTTTGATTGCCAGGCCATCGCTGCGATTGGCAAACACCGCTTCGCGGCCATTCTCATCCACCCAAACGCGATTATCGGTGATCACGCCATCGAAATCCAGCACGAGCAGATCCACGCGTTCAGGCCACGAGCGACGCCGGGCGCCCGGCAACACCATCTCGAGCTCGCCCTGATATACCAGCCATTCCGCTCGCGCCCAGTCGGTCGGGGTGTCAATATCCACGGTGTAGCTGGGATCGATCAGCAAGGGCAGGATCACTTCGCCGCTCATGCTACCTTTGCGCAGGATAGTCTGGGCGCGAATGGCGTCAATATGGCCGGTCTGCCAGTAAGTGGGCGGCAACGCCTGACGAGGAGCGTTGTAAGGTTCTGGGATGCCCTCCACCTGCAGCAACGGCGACAGGCGTCCCGAGGCATCAATCCGCCACATCTTGTGCGGATTTTGCCCTGAAGGAACCACGCCGCGCACCGAGTCGGCTTCAGGGTGGGTCAACAGCAGTTCTACAGCGCGGTCGACGCAATCCGTCGGGCGAATAGGCGAAGTGGGGCGCAACTGCACGACAATCTCCGGATGATAGCCATCTTCCCGTGCCAGCCATTCCAGGGCATGGATGAAGACGGGCAGGTCAGGTGTGTCGTCGCGGGCGTATTCAGGCGGGCGCAAGAAAGGGACTTCTGCGCCATACTGGCGGGCAATTTCGGCAATCTCAGCATCATCGGTGGAGACGATCACCCGCCCAACGCGTTGCGCCTGCAACCCAGCAGCAATGCTGTAAGCGATCAGCGGATGACCAGCAAAGGGGCGGATGTTTTTGCGCGGGATGCTCTTGGATCCGCCGCGCGCCGGTATGAGCGCAAGCACTTCCGCTTTTACCATGCTGTCCAACCGCCGTCCACCACCAGGTTTGCACCGGTCATATAAGAAGAGGCGTCGCTGGCCAGGAAAAGCAGCGCACCGTTCATCTCGTGTTTCTCCGCCATCCTGCCCAACACCGTGCGAGCTGAGTACGCTTGCAGGAAGATATCGTCGTGACCGTTGTAAACGCCGCCGGGGGTGAGCGCATTCACACGGATATTCTGCCCGGCATAGTAGGTTGCCAGGTAACGCGTCAGCCCCAGAACGCCGGCCTTGGTGACGCTGTAGTAAACCGGCTTATAGCGCGGCGGCTCGCCAGGTCTTTGGTAAATACGTTGATCCGGTCCAACCAGTCCATACGTGGAACAGATATTGATGATCGAGCCACGACCCTGCGCCAGCATCGGGCGCACTGCTGCCTGGCACGATAAGAACATCCCCGTCAGGTTGACCTGCAGCGCCTGGTTCCAGCTCTCCAGGGGATAATCCTCGAAGGCATTGCTCTGCTGTCCCGCGTGCTGCGGATCGAACTTCGGGTCAAGCGCGGCGCTGTTTACCAGGATATCCAATCGTCCGTACGCGCGCAACGTGTTCTCCACCATCCGCCGCACCGAATCAGCAGAGGCGACGTCAACAGCCACGGGCAGAGCATCCCAGCCTTGCAAACCCAGCTCGTTTGCCAGCAACGAAGCTGCCGGCTCATCCAGGTCAGCAATCACAACCGCCGCGCCGGCTTCAGCCAGGGCATGGCAGAAATTCCTGCCCAATAACCCCGCTCCACCGGTAACCAACGCCACCCGTCCATCCAGACGAAATAGCTCCATCACTCCAGACATGAGTTTTACCCCTCCTAATAAGCAACCCGCACGTACATCCGCGCGGTTAAGTCCTCACTCCCGCTATGGGCGCGGCATCAACCCGCTGTTTCGGTGAGGGGTTCCTCATGGGTATTTTGCTGCTTATTGGCGTAATGATCGGGCTGAAGGAAACCCCGCTCTTCCAGGTAGCGGATGATTTTACGCGCATTCTCCTCAGCGCTATATTGCACCGTGTCCAGGGTGATCTCAGGGTTGATCGGTGCTTCATAGGGGTCGTCCACACCGGTGAAACCCGTAATCTGACCGCGCCGGGCGCGGGCATACAGACCTTTTGCGTCTCGTTGCTCGCACACCTCGATAGGCGTGTCCACGAACACCTCGATAAAACGATCTTCCCCAACCATCTTGCGCGCTTCATTCCGCGCCGCGCGGTAAGGGCTGATAGCGGCGCAGATCACCGTTCCCCCGTGGCGGGCAATCTCACCAGCGACAAAGCCAATGCGCAGGATATTCGTGTCACGATCCTCGCGTGAGAAACCCAGACCTTTCGAGAGATGCGTGCGCACCACATCGCCATCCAACAGGGTCACCTGACGGCCGCGCTCCAGCAATAACGAGGTCAAAATCTCCGCCGTGGTAGATTTGCCCGAACCGCTCAGACCGGTGAACCAGATGCATACGCCCTGCTTGTGGCGCGGCGGGTACATCTGCTGCAAAATTTCAGCAACTTGTTGGCGGGTGAACCAATCCGGCAGAGGCTCACCTTTCGCCAGGTAGTTTTCACGTACCTCCGTACCAGAGATCGAGAAAATGCGAGCCCCTTCGGGGACTTTACTAATCTCTTCATAGCGTTCTTCGTCTGCCAGGAATACCAGCTCTTTGAACTCAATTGGCGTGACGCCAATCTCGCTGGCATACTGCGCCATCATCATCTGCGCTTCATATGGCCCATAGAAAGGGCGTCCGTGGCTGTCATTGCCGGGGCCGGCATGATCGCGGCCGATGATGAAATAATTAGCGCCATGATTACGGCGGATGATGGCGTGCCAGAGCGCCTCGCGTGGACCAGCCATACGCATCGCCAGCGGCAGCAGGCTGAGCAGCGTGCGCTTGGGGTCATAATAGTTCTCCACCAACGCCCGATATCCACGCACGCGGGTGTAATGATCCACGTCACCGGGCTTGGTCATACCGACTACCGGATGGATCAACAGGCTGCCGTTGACCTCTTCCGCCGCCCGCTTCGTCAGCTCCTCATGTATGCGATGCATGGGATTGCGCGTTTGGAAAGCCACCACGTTGGCGTACCCCAGCTCTTCCAGCCTGGCGCGCACCTGGCGCGGCGTCAGCCGCAGATCGACAAAATCGTAGTATTTGGGCAGGTCGAGCACCTTCAGCTCACCAGAAACGTAGACCTTTCCCCAGCGCACCATCTCGGAAATCAAGGGGTGGCGCGGATCGGTAGTGCCCAGAACCAGGCGCGCTTCTCGCTGAGCATCCCAGTGATAGACCTCCTCGATTTGCATAATGGCGATCGTGTTGTTGCGCGCGTCACACAGCGTGATTTGCTCGCCCCATGTTGGCAAGGCGCTCTCCTCTACCGGCAACGTTACCGGGATGGGAAACAGAGTACCATCCTCCAGGCGCATCTCCGTCAGGACGCGCTCGTAATTTTTCTTTCCCATAAAGCGGCTGAGAGGAGAGAACGCTCCCGTCGCCAGCAGCTCCAGATCGCATAGGGAGCGGGCTGATATCTGTACCGATGGCAGACGACGCGAGCGCGCCAGGAGCTCTGCACGCTCCTCGCCATTGACAACCAGATTAATCAGTGTACCGCCGTAAGGTTCAATCAGTTTTTGATTCGTCGCTTGCTTTGGCATCCAAGACTCCACAATCCAAGAAGATATCTGCCGCAACCTCAGCGAAGGCGACCCCCCATCATTCGACCGTCGCTTCGCTGCGATTCAGGCAGTATGGTTTCGTTCAGTATTGCAGGCAAGCCGTTCATTCAAACCTGCGCACGTGCAATTTGCCGGTCGCCTAACCCAGGGCGGCGCGCAAGGCGCAATTATAGCAGCTTTCCCCGCCAGTTTAGTAAGGGTATAATGCGGAAGTCAGTTTACCCCACAACCGGCTTGGCATATCAATGATGAAGCAGATGAGCACACAAAAGAACGGGAAGATCGCTTTCCTGGCGGTGATAGTGGTCTACTGCCTGTATGCCGCCAGCTATATTTACCAGACCAGCTTCGTCGTCGCTGGGGAGCGATACTTTGTGCTCTTCGATGACGCCATGATCTCAATGCGCTTCGCCAAAAACCTTGCCCAAGGCTATGGTCTGGTGTGGAATCCTGGCGGCGAACGGGTGGAGGGCTTCACCAACCCGCTATGGGTGCTTTGGATGGCACTGATCCACCTGCTTCCACTCCCCGCTTCCAAAATCAGCCTGCTGGTTCAGATCAGCGGGGCGGGCTTTTTGATCGCCAACCTGTTCTATGTCAAGAAGCTGGCGCAGTTCCTTTCCGGGAGCGCACTGGTGATGCTCCTGGCGGTCATCCTGACTGCGTTCTACACCCCGCTGAACAACTGGGGCTTGCAGGGGATGGAAGTCAGCCTGCTAACCTTGATGGTCAGCGCCGCATCGTATATCAGCCTGCAAAACCTGCGTCTGAAACGCTTTACCCCCGGTCTGTATGTTCTCTTAGGGCTGGGTACCCTGGTGCGCCTCGATATGGCGGTGGCTTTTTTGGTGATCCTGGCCTTCTTCCTGGTTGCCGACGGCGAGCATCGTCGCCAGCACATCTTCTGGGGGCTGGGCTTACTGGCTGCCTTTCTGCTGGGGCAAACCCTCCTCCGCCTGGCCTACTATGGCGACCTTTTGCCGAACACTTATTACCTCAAAATGACTGGCTACCCGGCGTTGCTGCGCATGGGGCGCGGTCTGCTGGTGCTGCTGCAGTTCATCTGGCATTTCAACTGGCTTTTGTTCTTGTTTCCGCTGATCCTGCTTTTTTACCGGCGCGATCGTGCCATAACGCTGCTCTTCTTGCTCTTCCTGGGACAGGTGGCTTATAGCGTCTACGTTGGTGGCGACGCCTGGGAGCACAAGGGCGGCAGTAACCGTTATATCTCCCTGGCGATGCCGCTGTTCTTCATCCTGTTTGCGTATGCCAGCAATCAGCTCTTTAAATCCCTGGTTGCCAGAATTCAGCCGGAGGCTCGCTGGGCGCCCAAGGTCATCAGTGTGGGAACAGCGCTTTTTACCCTCGCCAGCATGATCAACATGAACTTTCTGCTGGGCGATCCTAAATATCTCGAACGCTGGCTGCTCCTGCGCCAGCCGATGTTCATCGAAGCCAATAAGGAGACTGTACAAATCGCCCTGGATTTGAAACAGATCACGCAGCCCGAAGCTACCATCGCCGTGGTCACCGCCGGAGGCATCTCTTACTTCGTCGAACGCCCTACCATTGACCTGCTGGGCAAGGTTGACCGAAAAATTGCCCGCGAGCCGGCGCGCACACCCGCCAATCTTTCCGGTATGAAACGCTTTCGTCCCGGACATGTCAAATATGATGTTGACTATTCGCTTGGGCAGCTCAAACCCGACGTGATCTCGCAGCTTTGGGAGGACAAAGACCTTGCCCGGGCGTACATCCAACGCGATTACATCATCGGCGGCGCTGGCGGCAATCTGACTTACTCGTTGCGCACCGACTCGCCGAACATCCTCTGGGATCGGGTAGTGCTGTATCAGCCAGAACCCTGAATCAGCCCAGCCAGCGGATCAGCTTACCATCTCGCTGGGATTGCAGCGCTCCAAGGGCAAGCTCAAGGGCACGGACGCCGTCTTCCAGGGTGCAGGCCGGCTCAACCTCTCCGCGCGCCACGCCGAGAAAGTGCCGCATTTGTTCCAGGAACATCGTATTGCGCTCAAAACCCGACGGCGGAGGGAATGCCTCCCAGGTGTGGCTGAGAGCGCGGTACAGGCGCACTGTCCCATCGCTGTTGTCCCAGCAGATGGTGCCTTCCACGCCGATAATCTCCAGGCGATGTGCTGGTGGGCGCTGCAAGTAATCCAGGTGCAATCCGGCCAGCTCTCCACCCATGAATCGCAAACCGATCTCAGCGGTATCTTCCACATCCAGCTCCAGATCGCCCAAGCGACCGGCAAAAGCCCAAAGGGCGATCACCTCGCCAAATAACCAGCGCAGGTAGTCCAGAGGGTGGCATAGCGTCAGGATCACCCCACCCCCCAGATCAGAGCGGGCGCTGTAGCTCTGACGATAATCTTCCCATGGATGCCAGCCAGGCAAGTATTCTCCCCAATGGGCGCGCGCAGAAACCGGCCGCCCAACAGCTCCCTCAGTCAGCAGGCGCTTGATCAGGCGCAATCCTGGGTGAAAGCGATACTGGAAGCCGATATACACCTGCCCGCCGCCGCGGCGCGCCGCCGCCCTCAGTTCCTCGACGCCTTCGAGTGAATGAGATAGCGGTTTTTCTATGAAGAGATGACAGCCAGCCTCAGCTGCTGGTATTGCTATATTCAGGTGTAAAGCGGTTGGATTGGCGACGATTACCGCCTGTGGCTTGTGCTTCAGAGCGGCGGCGAGCTCCGTCTCCACTGGCAGGCCGCGAAGTTCCTCGTCCGGCAGGGTGGCGCGATGCGTCCGCAACAGAAGCAGGTCGGTTTCACCCAGGGCGAGCAGGTTCCTCAAGTGGCGCCTGCCCACCGAACCCAGCCCGGCAATCAAGATTTTCATCGCCACACCTACCAGTCCAGATCCGTCTCGTAACCCCAGGCAATCAAGGCGTCGCCGGCGATACGCTTGAATATCTCACGATCGCGTGCGGTAAACAGCTCCCGCCAGGTGCCCCGCTTGCCCTTCTGCAGCGGTTGAACCAGGTTGCCAGCCTTCTGCTGTTGCCAGGCAGCGTCTGGATTTTGCTCCATTTCTGCCTGAAGGAGGTCATACAGCCCCGGATGCGACAGGTCAGCGCCTAAAAAGCCCCACAACCGGCTGATCTGCTCCCAGGGGTTCGCCAACATGTCTTCGAAACGCAATGCACAATAGCGCTCGCCGTATAGCTGCTGGCCAACCCTGTCGGTCTCGATGACATTCTCAGCCCACCCTTCAGCAGCATGGCGGATGCTCCGCCGGGTGAAAATCGAGCGCTCGCCGTTCAAGAACGGCTCAGGATTCTGCGCAAAATCGTGACGGATGCGCCGATCTTCTGCATCCAGGTGCTGGGGTGAATCAATGAATGATTGGAAGCGATGAGAGACCGCCGCATCACGCCCATCGCGGACGATGAAAATCAAGCGCGCCTCTGGATATAGTTTGTGCATCAGGCGAACCGACTCGCCATGCATCAGGCTGTTCGGGCTCTTGTCGCCGACGATGCGCTTGCCTTTCAGGCGCGCCTCCCGTTCCAGGATGAAATCGCCTACCACCCGCAGCACCACTGGCGACAGATCGCGGCCGCGATTCCAGCGGTTGCTGCGCCGACTTAGCCAGGCGCCGATTTCTTCATCTGCCACCAGCGATTGAAGCAAGGGAGGTCGAGTGAAAAAGTGCGCCTGGTAATTGCAGTGCACTTCTGGGTGCAGGCGCAGTAAACGCGCCAGCAACGTAGTACCCGAACGGGCGTGACCGAAGACGAAGAACTTCTCCAATGGGAAGAACGACTTCACCTCGGCGATCTCGTCTTCGGTGATCGGCGGAATTTCCCGCCGCGCTACAGCACCGGGAAGCGTCCCATCGAAGAGAGCGCGTCGGGCAAGGGACAAGCGTTTTCTAAGGCTGACTGGCATGGCGATGATCCTCTAAGAGATGCAGCCAGAAATCGGCAGTGCGCTGGGCTGCGCCGCCGTCGGTGAAGGTGCACTCCCGCTCGACGAAACGGCGCCGGGCTTCGCTATCGGCTGCCGGATTTTGTAAATAGTAATTCAAGGCGTCTTTCAATTGCATTTCATCCCGGGCTTCGCGGCCAGCTCCAGAAGCGCGGAAGCGCGCGTGCGTCGGCCAGCCGCCGATCTGGGAGAGCGGCAGGGTAAACTTCCCCGGCCAACCCACCGGCGAATCGATGCAAACGCTGACCACTGGTCGCTCATGGATAGACGCCTCCACAACCATCGTGGAGTACACCGTGGTGAAGACATCCGAATGAGCCATCATCGAAGATTTTTCGGGCATGTCCTCCCCGGAGTAATACCCCAGTTCGCCGCCCAACGGTACCGGTTCTACCACATGCACATGCGGCAGTTGGCGCGCCAGCTCCATAATTTGGGCGCGCTCGGCAGCAAAGCGGGGCACATCCATAAAGTGGTTCGGGTGCAATCGCACCAGCAATTGAGCAGGTTGAACCAACTCGGATGAGTTCACCAGGCGCGCCAGAGCTTCCACATTCTGGATGTTCGGGGAAAAGCTGATAAAACTACAGGCATAGGAGATCAACCGACGCTGCGGATCAAGACGATGCAGGCGAAAATACTCCTGCCTGGGCATCTGCCATTCCTGGCGAAAGTAGCCGTCATACGAGGGGATTCCGCCGATGTTCACCCGGTGCGGCTGCCAATCAGATCCGAGCACCAACTCCTCTTTCTGAAGTTCCGACCAGCAAGAAACCCAGTCCACTGGAGCGCCGGGCAGACCGTAACTGCTGGGATTATCCCAACCGACGATCACCGCGCCTGTCCTGACCCCTCGGGCAGCCGCCTGCCTGAGCAAATAACGATCCCAACGCCAGCCATAGGTGCTGGCGATCACCAACGCGGGACGATAGCGCTCGAAGAGGTCATCGTACAGGTGGGGGGTAAAGCGCATCTGGCTGCGCACCAACGCCTGCCGGGCGAGGCGTGAGCGGCGCAACCCCCACACCAATGCTTTCATCAGCGGGAACAATCTGCGCCGACGGGCGTGCGCCTCAGCTTCTGTCTGGCGGACGAAGCTGTCGATAGCCTGCAGGTTGATGCGCTGGGAAGCCCCCGCCCGACGGAGAAAATCCAGCCACCATTGCACCGTGTTTCGCTGTTTTTGAAAGTAGGCGCGCGCCTGCTTGAGACGTAAACCTTCCAGAATCAGGCCGGGCCTGCCAAATCGCTGGCTGATTTCATCCAGCAAGGCATCGTCGGTGAGCAATACCACCTGCAATCCGGCGTCAAGCAGGCGTGGCACCAGATCGCTTTGCAAGAAATAGACGATTGCCAGGCCGTGATCGGCGCTGATGAACACGCATTTTGGGGTCATGGATAGATTGGTTTAGCTCCGATACAGTAAATTGAAAGTCTGGTTGTGCAGCCAGATCAGCGCCCGGCGGACCAGCCTCCAGCGCGACAGAGAACGTTTCTGTGGCGGCATTTTATCCACGCTCCGGCTGACCAGGTTCTCCAGTCCGCTCAGGTCGTTGCCCATGTGCTGCACCCACCAATCTGGGGTAGAGAGGCGCAGATAACCTTGCGCGTTGAGCGCGCGGTCCAGTGAGCGCACCTGCCCCATCGGTCGTTCGGAAGGGATTGGCAGCACCGATTGCAGGACTTGCTTGCGAGCGACGAATTGAAAATGACCGGCGCCCACGTAGTAACGCTGCCCCTGGAAATATAGACAAACATCCTCCTGGGTGTCATGATGGGCGCGCGCCTCTGCCTCGGTTTGACCCAGGCTGCGGGCGTGCCGCCAGTAATCTTCCCAGGACAGCAATCGGCCACGTTCCAGGCACACCTCCGGCTGCGTCTGCGCCCACTCGATCGTGCTGCTCGAATACTCGGGCGGGCTCCACATAGGCATGCCCGTCACCATTCCTGCTTGCGGAAAGATCTCCAGCACCCGCACCAATGCAGAGAGCCAACCTGGATAGAAATAGATGTCGCTATCAGCATAGGCGACAATTTCTCCCGGAGCGCCGGAAAAGATCACATTCCAGGCCCCACCTTTGCCAATGTTCTTATCGGATAGCAGTAAAAACTGAATCTCACCTTGCTCGTGCGCCTGTACCAGATAGCGGCGCACTTCAGAACAACTGGCATTATCGAATACCATCAGATCGTAAGGCAGGTCAGAATTCTGGCGCAGGCTGGTCAGGCACAGCTTGAGCACTTCCAGGCTGTGAGCATAGTATCCACCCAGGAAAGGGATGTAGGTTATCAGCGCGGCGGTGATTCGCGATGGCTGGGCTACATGCCCGATGGCTTTAGCCGGGTTTTGCCCTACTCGCATAGCTCATTCCTGCAACGAACCGGTGATCCTGCGCCGCCAGCGTCGGAAACGCCGGGCGATGAACCAGCGCCAGCCCAGGCGCGGCGTCCCCGGAGGGGTAAAGAGCACCTCGATCCGACGCAACAAGCGCGGCAAAGTCAACCGCGGCCGACGAACCTCGCCGTCAACAAGCTGATAATCGCTGTCCAGAACCATAAACAGGTTGCCAGCGCCGCCAGCCAGCGCCTGATTCTGCTGCGATTCTGGATGATCATAATGCGGGCGATTCCCTGGTAGATGGCTGTAATCGTGAGACTGATGAACAACCCGGATCGAGGGCGTTCCATCAACGACTGGCCAGCCGTGTTGACGGGCGTAATAAATCATCCAGTTGTCCCAACCGGCGCGGCCAATGGCGAAATCAGGCATGTCGGTGAACAGGCTGCGCGGGAAGATGAAATAATCGCTTCCTGCCGGAGGGTGCAACCGCCCACGCTGACGAACCTGTTCCAGCAGACGTAACTCCCATCCACTCATAAACTCCAACGGCTCGGCTACATCCAGGTCCCAACGTTGACCAATTAGCAAGAAGCGCTCCATTTGCCTGGATACATTTTGAGCCGCGACTGGGAAATCCGGCAACAACAGGATGTCTGCATTCACATAGGCTAGCAACGGACTGGCGCTCGCCTGTCGCGCCAGAGTAAAAATCGAGCTGACCAACGGCGTCCCTTGTGGATTGCGGGCAACTGGCGCGAGTTGACGCACACCTAGCTCGCTGGCAACCTCAGCTATGCCTGGTTCATCCCCAACCAGGTATACTTCCACAGCATCGCCCAGACTGAGCCAGGAGCCAATGGCGTTGCGCTGGATGAGGGCAATATGCGGATTTATAAATGGCTTGGGAGCCGAAAACAAGGTGAGCAATGGCATTAGGTCAGGCATTAATCCTTACGCCGGGAGTCCACCTGGCGGTAATCTTTGTGTGGGACGCTCGCGTTGATCTGCATCAGTTCTGGCTGGCGCTGCACCAGCGCCAACACATCTAACCAGGAAAAGTCATCGCGTCCGCCAAAATGGGCGTAGATGCGGCGCAACAACTCCAGGTCTTCAATAGTATCTACGGTCCAACGCAGATGCCCCAACTCTAACGAGCAATCCACCAGCTGAATGCGAAATCGCTCCGGATGCTCGTAGAAAAAGGGCATCACGTGTTCCCGCTGGTAAGGCTGATCGGCTTCCTTCCAGGCAATCTCTAAGGCAGCAAACGTGCACACCTCTGTGTCCAGACCGATAGGAAAGGTTCGTCGCCAGGGCGGAGGCAGGCGGTTGGCGGCAAAATCGGCGCCGGCATTTAGACATGCCTCTACCGTCTCGTCAATCACCTGCGGATCAATCAACGGGCAATCAGCCGTCAGGCGCACGATGACATCCGCCCGGTACTGGCGGGCAGTCTGATAGTAACGGTCGAGCACATCATGCATACTCCCCCGCGTACAGGCGTAGCCGCGTTGCCGACAAAGGGCCTCCACCGCGTCATCGGTTGGGTCTGTGGTGGTGGCAACCACCACACTGTCCAGACGTCTGGCTCGCTTCGCCCGCTCCACCACCCGTGCCAGCATTGGCTCGCCCGCCAGGTCCAGCAGCACCTTATCCGGCAGCCGGCTGGCCATGCGCCGCGCCTGGATGATGGCGATTACCTTTGGTAACTGTGTGGGAGTATTGGATTCCGGAAACACTGCTCCAACTCAATCAGATCAAACAGCGCCCAACGCCAGGGCGTACGCCTGGAATAACTTGGGGAAATTTTGCTCCCAATCGGCTCGTTCCTCCGCCAGGCGACGGGCAGCGCGAGCCATCTCTTGCAACCGCTGCCGGTCACTGGCTGCCTCAAGAATGGCTTCCGCAAGCGCCTGTTCATCGCCATCGGGGAAGAGCCACCCGGTCACCCCTGAGGTAATCCACTCGCGGTTTCCGGGGATGTCCGAGACCAGCGCCGGGCAACCGCAAGCCAACGCTTCCAGCAGCGAGATCGAGGTGCCGTCCGAGTGCGAAGCGCTCAGATAAAGATCGGCGGACTGGTAAAAACGCGGCAGTTCAGCCTGACTGATCTGCCCGGGCAGTATTACCCGTTCATCCACCCCTGCTTGATGGAAGATCTGGCGCAGGCGTGCTGCTTGAGAGCCATTGCCCAGCATAACCAGTCGCAGACCCGCATGCTTCTTGGCAGCCAGCGTGAAGGCGCGGGCGATCACGTCAACCCCGTAGATAGGCTCCCACCCACGCGTGGAAAGCAAGGTGAACGGGCGCTCCCCGTCGAGGTCATTCCTCTGCCGCGGCGCAAAATGGCGCAAGTCCACCCCCCAGGGGAAGATGACCACCCGCCCGGCGGGCATGCCATGAGCGACCGCCAGCCGCCGGACGATCTCGCTGTCGCCCACCAGCGCCTGACTGCGCCGCAGGGTGTAGCGGGTAGCCCAACGCCATAGCGCATTGCGGTTGGCATCCAGGATCAGATCGTACCCCCACGACATGCTCACCAGGGGTCGAAAGCCGCTCAAGGCAACCAACAGCGCCGAACGCTGCAATGGGCCGGCCTGCACCAGGTCGGGTTTTAGCCGGCGGAGCACCCGTCTCAAGCTTGCCAGCAGGCGCGGCCCATCCCTCAAGCTCGCCGGACGAGCGCCTCCCGCCCAGGGCAGGATTTCGACTTGCGGCGGCAGTGAACGATCTTCTGAGACGAAAGCCTGCCGTTCCAGGCGCAGAAAATACACCTGGTGCTCGCTCTTAGCCAGGGCAGAGAGGAACCGGTAATCGTGCGGAGTGTAATCTCGCGAAAAATAGACGATTCGCGCCATGCCGCGCCCCTGAGGGCTTATCCCAGGTCTGTCCACCTCAATTCTTTGCCGGCAGGAATATCGTGCAGCGCTGTGGTGCCGATCACCGCCTGAATCTCGCCAGGCAGGATCGCTCCCGGCGTTGCCGGACGAAGCACGTCGATCATCTCGCGGGTGAAGATCTCGCCCTGGCGAACGTCGCGGGCGGCGCGCAGGCACCGCCGTTGGACGATGACTGTATGCTTCTCGTTGTCGGCGACGCGCTTATCCGCCGATCCCAGGGCGCGTTCCAGCTCGCGCGTGCGATCAACCATCTCACGCCAGCCAGCGGGCGTCATGGAGAAAGGATGATCGGGACCCACACGCTGATTATCATCGGTGAAGTGCCTCTCGATCACGCGCGCCCCCAACGCCACCGCTCCCAGAACGGTTGTCACCGTCTGCGTATGGTCCGACAGACCCAAAACGACATCCGGGAACATCGTGGCGTAGGTCTGTAGAACCCTGAGGTGGATATGGTCAAAGTTCTCCGGGCTGGCAGTGTAGTTGGTATTACATTGCATTAAGACCAGCTGGGGATTGATTGCCCGGATGGTATGCACAGCGCGTTGCACCTCGCCGATGTTGGATGCGCCGGTAGCCAGTATCACGGGCTTCCCCTTACGGGCGATATACTCCAGCATTTCCAGCCAGGTGATATCGCCTGAGCCGATCTTGTGCGCCGGCACATGGGGGTCGAGCATGTCTACCGCTTCAAAATCGTACGGCGAGGAGAAGTAATCAATGCCAACTCGAGCGCATTCCTCCTTCAGCACTGGCGTCCATTCGAACGGAAGTGAGGCGTCGGCGTATACCTCGAAGACCGACTTCTTCCAGGAAGCCTGATGCGACACCTGCGCGCCCATGGCGCGAAAGCCGTAATCGGAGACGATCTTGGCAGCGCGAAAGTTCTGAAATTTGGCGGCGTCTGCGCCAGCTTCCTTCGCCAGGCGAATCAACAACCTGGCTCGCTCCAGACTCCCATCATGGTTTGCCGAGATGTCGGCAATAAAGTACGTGGGATGATCGTTACCGATGAGGCGGTTGCCAATTTGGATCTCCATGTTCCGCTCCTCCGTCTTCTCCATTCCGGGATTGACCGCTCAATTGTCTTAACCGATGAGCATATCCCTGCTGATAAAGCTGGTAAAACTTTTCAATCCCTTCCATCACGCCTGGTGGAGGCGCGCCGAGCGCCTGAGTGAGCTTATCCACCCGCAGCGTCAGATTGGGCGATCGCCTGGCCCTCAGTCCTGCTTGCGCCACCGAAACCGGGGTGATCAGCGTCGGATTCAGACCAAAACGCTGCGCCAGGCGCACGCCAAACTCATATTTACTGATGCAATCCCGGCTCACCACGTGATACAAGCCGCTCAGACCGCGCTCCAGCATCTTCAAGAAAAGCGCAGCCAGGTCGTTGGCAAGCAACGGGCAGAAGTACACATCGGTGAAGCCCTTGATTCGCTTGCCAAGGCTCAGGTTGGTGTAAAAAAATTCTGCCAGGCTGCGTACGCCGTTCAAACTCCAGCCAAACAGGTTTACGCGAGCGATAATTGCCCGGGAATTGGCTGCAGAAACCGCCTGCTCACCCTCAAGCTTGGTACGGGCATAGACGCTGAGTGGGTTGGGCGCGTCTGTCTCGCTATACATCCCGGTTTGGCCGTCGAACACGGCGTCAGTAGAGACATGCAACAGGCGCGCTCCGCCCCTGGCGACAAGCCTCGCCAGTTTCGCCGGAAGTTCTGTATTCAGTTGAGCTGCCAGAGCCGGCTGCGCTTCACAATCTTCCAGGTTAGCCAGAGCGGCGCAGTGGATCACCCAGTCGGGTTGGGTCTGCTCCAGCAACCGCTCCAGCGCCCCCTCAGCCAGCAAGTCGCTCTGCAACACGGTGAAGGCATCGGTTTGTATGGCATGCTTGTTAAACGTTCCAAAGACCGTATGGTCCTTTGCAGCCTCCAGGGCAAGGTTCAAGCCGAGCAGGCCGCTTGCGCCAGTGACCAGTATGCGCATGGTATGACCCGAAACAGGTCAAGGGCGAGGATGAAGCTTGTTCTCGCCCGCTTACTCAGTGACGGTACTACCTCCTTCTTCTTCAAATTGGCGCACCATTTGCCGAATCTGCTCTATATTGAGCCTGACCGGGTTGGTGTCGCTGGCATAGCGAAAACCTTCGGGCAGGCGGCGACCCTTATCCTGCCATTCGCGCCCAAACCAAAGTTCGATGTTGGGCTGCACGACGAACATGTCGTCTAGTTCGACGGTAACCCGCGCCTCATCTTCGTGAATCAGCACCTCATGCAGTTTCTCGCCCGGTCGGATGCCGATCACCTCCAGCCGGGCTTCTGGGGCGATAGCCTTGGCCAGGTCAACGACGCTGGTACTGGGAATTTTGGGCACAAACACCTCGCCGCCGCGCATGATCTCGGCGCAGCGGATCACAAAACGGACGCCCTGCTCCAACGTCAACCAAAAGCGCGTCATGCGCGTGTCGGTGATGGTGAGCGTGCCATTCTTGCGCTGTTGCAAGAAGATGGGAATGACGCTCCCGCGGCTTCCCACCACGTTCCCATAGCGCACGCAACTGAAGCGCGTCACCGTGCCAGCGGCATAGGCGTTGCTTTGGATGAATAGCTTCTCCGCTGCCAGCTTGGTTGTCCCATACAAATTGATCGGATTCACTGCCTTATCGGTGCTCAACGCCACCACCTTTTTCACACCAGCGTCGAGCGCCGCCTCGATCACGTTGCTGCTGCCCAGGATGTTGGTTTTGATCGCCTCCATCGGGTTGTACTCGCAGGCAGGCACTTGCTTTAACGCTGCCGCGTGCACCACCAGGTCAACGCCGTGCATGGCGCGGCGCAGACGTTCCAGATCGCGCACGTCGCCGATGAAATAGCGCAGCGAAGGGTGGTCGAAACCGCTCACCCGCATCTCGTGTTGCTTGAGCTCATCGCGGCTGAAGACGATCACCTTCGCCGGATGGAATTCCTTCAGCATCACCTCGATGAATTTCTTGCCAAACGAGCCCGTCCCACCAGTGACGAGGACGACTTGTTCACGCCAATTCATACATCACTCCAAACGATGTTTTCGGACCACGATCAATGGGTACTGCCCCTTCTCGCCGAACCAACGGGGGAAGCGCTCTTCCAACCTATACAGCAGGCGCAGCCAGTAACGCCCGCCCAGCCAGGGATGCACCAGGCTGCGCAGGAAGCGCACGCTGACGCTACGCCAGACCAGAATTTCCAGCGGCATGTGCCCGCCCACCTCGCCCTTAACCCACTCAACCCCATGGCGGCTGATAAATGTGCCCTTCGGTTGCTCCAGATTGGTTTGCGCTTTGGGCATGATGCTTGTTCCTCCACTGCGGCGGACGATGCGGTTGCGCAGGCGGTTGCCCAGGCGCACCAGCGGCTCGAACGCCTGCATCAGTGGACTTCTCGGCCAACCGTTTACCACCACAGCACAACTCCCCTCTGCTAAAACACGGTATAACTCGGTGAACGCGCGCAGGTGTTCGGCCTCGGGCAGATGATGGATGGTATGCAACGAGACCACGCCATCAAAGGCATCGGCGACGAAGGGTAAATTGGCGATGTCGCAGACCACGAACAATCCATGTTCGCCGATCCGCTTGCGCGCCTCTTGTAAAGCCTGTATCGAGATATCAGCGCAAACTCGGTAGCGGTAGCCACGTGAGTACTCCAGGTACTCCGGATACTGAATCGGGCCTGAACCAGCATCCAACAGGAAGCGACCTTCCGGCTTGAGATGCCGGCTAACGCGCCGGTGGCAGCGTTGAATATATTCGCGTGAAACCGGGCGCAGGTCCTCATAGCGCGCATTCTGGTAGACGCCCTCGCCAACCTCCTGCCAGCCTACCTGGTCATAAAACTGGCGCACCTGCTGTTTGACATCCGCTGGAGTCGTCATTCGCTCTCCTGGGAAACCATTTCTGCCAGTTGCTCCCGATTCCAATCAATCGCTTCCCCTAGCAGATAGCGGAACGTATGACCAAAAGCAGCTTCACCCTGCGCCGACAGCACTCGTTCCAGCGGCCACTCCTGCAGCTCTTCCCACATCCCTAGCAAGCGCCAGGGAAACGGCTGGGGAAATTCAAAGAAAAAGCGATAGGCATAGTTCCATGCCTGCTCGACCTGCTGGCGAGAAAGGCGCAAAGCCGTCTCTCCGGCGAGGGATTGATCCAAAAGCTCCCAGTAGGATTGCCAGGTATCCGGGTCAAGGGTAAAACCCTTGCCGCGGTAGTGGGTTTGACCGGTAACGATCACCGGTACACCGCTCATAGCCATCTCCATGCCCACAGTCGTGGTGTACACCAGTCCAAGGTCGGCAATCTCGATCAGGTCATAGGTATTGACCGCATCACTCGCTGCCACCAGGCGGATGTGCTCCGGCAATTCAGGCACCGCCTGATGCAGCACATCCGCAACCGAAGGACCTTTGGTATAGCGCTCCCCAGGATGGATGCGCACCACAAGTTGCACATCCGGGCGGCCGGCAAAGTAACTCACGGTGCGCTGAAGCCATTCGGTCATACTGCGGCTGAAAATCTGCCGGCCAAGCGTCAAGCTATCGCCGATGACATTAGCCGCCAGCAGAACGCATCTTCTGGCGTCAAGGCCGAGTTCAGCCCGCGTCTGCTCGCCCCCCTGACCTGGCTGCCCTTGCCAGCGTCGGGCAAAATTCTGCCACAGATCTGCGCGCTGACGGGATGCGTATAGTTCCATTACCTGTTGGCGCTGTCCGGCGCTCAGCGGCAGGATGCAGCGCGCTCGCCACAGATCATCCGTCTCCTGGCGCATCACTTCAGCGTTCTGCGCCAGCCAGATGCGGCGGCGTTGTTCACCGAACTCGTATGTCACCACCGGTATATCCAACCAGCGAGCAACCTGATAGACCGCGCCCATTTCCAGGATGCTGCCGTTAGGAGTCAGCACTACATCGGGCTGGTGCGCTTGCATCCAGCTCAAGGCTGCGCCGGCTGCCTGGGTATTGCGCGCCAGCCGCAGGCGGTACAGCTCACTATCGGGGTCAACATCTTCGACCTGCAACGTGTACTGGACATCGCGCTCGGTCAGCTGGTGTAGCGCCTGCTCCAACTCGGGCGGCAACCGGCTCTCCGTCGGAACATTTAGCAACGACAGCGGTCGCAGATATGGTTCGGCCTGGCTCAAGATGCTTTGCGCGTAAGCGTTGTGGCGACGCAAGTCGAAACGGTTGATTGGCTTATGCCAGTTTGGATAGGGCATGTACAACAGGCTTACATCGTGCCCTTGCCCTGCCAGCGCCAGGCCAAACAGCAGGGCATGTTCGATCCAATACGTCAACTCAGCAAAGAGCAGGATGCGCTTGCGCGGCGCTTGCCAGCCGCCGTTTTGCAGGCTTGCCTGGACAGCCGCCCGCCATCCCGGCAGATGTTTTTGCGCCCGATGCAGGGAGAAGCTGCGGTTGAGCGGCTTGCCGCTTTGGCGCAGTTGCCAGTACACTTCAGCCGTCAGGGGCACATCTCCGAGCAATCGCTTCAGCAACGCCTTGTCCATCACACCGCCTCGATCTGCCACTCCAGCCGCGGCCGCGCCACCCCCAGGCGCGGCTCCTGCCACTGCATCCCCGGCGCGCCAGCCGGGTCAACAGTGAAGATCAATGCCTGCTCATCCATAAAATAGCGCTTCACCCGATAGACGCTGGCGTTGACGCCGATGACATATCGCCCCTCATTCAAGTAATCCGCGGGAATGGTGAAACGGCTGATGTAATGACCGGCAGGGCGCGTGGCATAACGCTCATACATCTCGGGGCTATCAGTGTCAAAGGAGGTAAATACGTGCTCGCCGCGGGTGGTGGTCAGGTAAACGCCAACACGCAGCCCAGTGATGGGCGCCCGCAACGAATACTCGATCTCCACCGTGGTCGGCTCGGTGGAGCGCACCATGTCCACCACACGCCGGCGCGGATCCAGCACGCGCAACCCCAGCGGACAAAATGGCTCAGCGCCAGGGGGGACTTCGTCTGCGGTCCAGATGCGCTCGCCCGTTTGAGAATAACCCGCCGATAGATAAAAGTCCACCGCCTCCGGGGTTGGGGCGCGCAAGACCATTTGGCCTTGATTCAGCACAATGGTTTCCTCCGTCAGGCGCAGAATTGCCGACATATTATGGCTGACGAAGAGCACCGTGCGCCCCTCTTGGGCGACGTCGCTCATCTTGCCCAGGCATTTGCGCTGAAATTCGGCATCGCCAACCGCCAGCACTTCATCCACAACCAGAATTTCCGGCTCAAGGTGGGCAGCCACGGCAAACGCCAGGCGCAGGTACATGCCGCTGGAATAGCGCTTGACCGGCGTATCGATGAACTTCTCTACTTCCGAAAATTCAACAATCTCATCAAACCTGGCATCGATCTCGCTGCGCTTCATACCCAGGATCGCACCGTTCAGATAGATATTCTCGCGGCCGGTCAACTCGGGATGGAAACCGGTACCCACTTCCAGCAGCGAACCCACCCGCCCGTGGATTTCTGCATATCCTTCCGTCGGTTCGGTGACGCGGGAGAGGATCTTCAACAACGTGCTTTTGCCAGCCCCATTCCGCCCGATTACGCCTAAAACCTGGCCTTTCTTGACCTCGAATGAAACCCCCCGTAAAGCCCAGATGCTCCCGGTGCCGTTCGGCTCGGCAGCGCGGTGAGCTGCCGCCGTCAATCGGCGGAACGGCGCGCTGACGCTGCGCGCCAGGCTGTCGCGCAAGGTGCGATAGCGCTCCGGCGCCAGGCCGATTTTGTAGCGCTTGCCCAGGTTCTCCACGCGAATTGCCGTCTCAGACATGTTTTCTCTGCACTGACCGTGTCTCAGATTTCATCCGCAAAGGTGCGCTCCATGCGGCGAAAGTAGAACAGCCCGCTGATCAGGAGGATCAAGGCAATCAGGGTGGAAACAGCAAGCATCGCGCCAGGAGCGCCAGCCACCCCCGCCAGCGCCCAGCGAAAGCCTTCCACCACACCCGTCATCGGATTCAGCGCATACAAAATGCGCCAGCGCGAAGGGATCAGTGAAGCCGGGTAGGCAATGGGAGTGATGAACAGCCAGAACTGGGTGAGGAAAGGAATAATATAATTGATATCGCGGTACTGCACATTGAGCGCGGAAAGCCAAAGGCCCACCCCAAGCGAGGTTATCAGCGCCAGCAGCAGAAACAGCGGCAAGGCCAGGATTGCCGGCGTGATCGTCGCCTGGTAGTTCAAAGTGGGGCTGTAATTGTAGAAGAGAATCATCCCCACCAGCACCACAAAAGCCAGGGCAAAATCCACCAGACCGCTGAGCACCGAAGCCAGCGGGATAGCCAGGCGCGGGAAATAGACTTTGGTGATCATGCTGCGATTGGTAATCATCGAACGCCCGGCGTCTGAGAGAGCCTTGGTAAACAAACCCCAGGGCAACAAGCCGGTATAGGAAAAAATTGGGTAAGGGATGTTATCAGAGGGCATCTTCGCCAGCCCGCCAAAGAAAATCGTAAAGACCACCATGGTCATGAACGGCTGGATAATTGCCCAGGAAGCGCCCAAGGCGGTTTGCTTATAGCGTACCTTGATGTCCCGCCAGATCAGGAAATAGATCAACTCCCGATAGCGCCACAGGTCAGCGAGATTCAGGCTGGACCAGCCGCGCGAAGGGCGCAGGATCAACACTTCTTCAGACGACTGGCGGGTGATCGAATTCTGGGTCATCGGGCATGCTCAGGAGTTTCAATGACTTGTAGCTCTGTGGGCACGATACCACTGAATGGTACGGCGCAAGCCTTCTTCAAAGGGCACCTGGGCACGGAAGCCAAAGTATCGCTCCGCTCGCGAAACATCCAGGGCGCGGCGCGGCTGACCGTTCGGCTTGCTGGTATCCCAGACAAACTCCCCCTGATAACCGGTCAGTCGTCGGATGAGCATAGCCAAGTCCCTGATGCTGATCTCCATCCCTGAACCCAGGTTCACCGGCTCTGGGCCATTGTAGCGCTCGGTTGCCAGGAGAATGCCCTCGGCGGCATCCTCCACATATAAGAACTCGCGCGTCGGCGAACCGTCTCCCCAGAGCACCACCTGTTTCTCACCGCGTTCCTGCGCTTCGATGCACTTGCGGATCAACGCCGGAATGACGTGCGATGTCTGCAAATCGAAATTGTCGCGTGGACCATACAGGTTCACCGGCAACAGGTAAATAGCGTTGAAGCCATATTGTTCTCGATATGCCTGGGCCTGCACCAGAAGCATCTTCTTCGCCAGACCGTATGGGGCATTGGTCTCTTCCGGGTAACCATCCCACAGGTTCTCCTCGCGGAAGGGCAAGGGCGTGAACTTGGGGTAGGCGCAGATGGTGCCGATAGCAGTGAATTTTTCTACCCCAAATTTCCAGGCTTCGTGCATTAACTGCACGCCCATCATCAGGTTGACGTAGAAAAATTCTGCCGGGCGAGCGCGATTGGCGCCTATCCCGCCAGCCAGGGCAGCCAGGTGGATGATCACCTCCGGCTGGCTATCGTTCAACATGCGGCGGATGTCCTGCAACTGCACCAGGTCGTACTCCTCAATGCGCGGGACGAACACATTCGCACCCCGCTGGCGCAGCTTCTCGGTGATAAATGAGCCTAAAAACCCCGCTCCGCCGGTGACGCAGATGCGTTTCTTCCAGAAATCGGCCGTTTGCTCGCTCATACCTTTACCTCCCATAACAACTGAACCTTGCTTCCATGCGCATCAAGCACCGGAACCCCGACGCAATCCACCACTTTGACTCCCTGCTCCAGACAGGTCAGGCGGCAGACATCTGCAATATCGCCATCGCCCTGAATGCACACGCGATCGTAGCCGGCTTGTTTGACTTCAGCCAGGAGCTCACGGACATGCTGACGCGTCCGCCGGTACAGCCGCATCGAGGTCTCCACATAGTTGATCGTCAGCCGGGCTCGCAACGCTATGCCTTCGGGCGTGATGATATAGCGCAACTTGCGACGTTGGGCGCGCTTGACTTTGACATAACCTTTGGCGATCAGGCGTTTCAGATGCCAGTTTACTGTGCCAACCGCCACACCCAATTGCGCCGCCAACGAAGCCTGGGTGACATCCGGGTCGCGTTCGATTTGCTCAAGCAATGTCAACTCGCGGATGGGGTCAGTAGGAGTTTCCATGAGCCCGTCCAATATTCAACGATTGAATTATAACCGAGTTTTTCCCCAATGACGGAATCCATTTTCTGTCGGAAGCCTATCGGGATTTCAATCGGCATACAGGGGATTGCGGGCCAGCACCTGGATCAACGTTGCGGCGTCAATTTGATCATCGCCGCTCAGAAATTCCGGGCGAATCTTTGGGCGGATTTGTGCAAACGCCGCCGGTTCGCTAGCCAGGATCTGCACTTCGACCTGTTCGAAATACTCCGCAAACATCCGTGCATAATCGGGCAAACGCCAGCGATTCAGATTGCTGGATGGATTCAACCACCTGCGCCAGGCGCGCTCCGAAAAGGTGAGCATTTCAAACGGGTATTTGAAATGATGATCACGCAAATCAATGTAATGCAGATGAACGCCGCCAGGCGTTGTGAGCTCTGCCAGACGGCGGGTAATCCCTTCAACATCTTCCAGGTGCTCATATACCGAAGTAGAGAGGACGATATCCACCATCTCAATCTGCGCCTGGAGGATATCAGCCGACAGCAACCTCAGGGCTGACGTTGTTGGCACCACCTGCGCCCCCATCTGCGCCAGAAAATCGCCGTATTCGGGCAATAAACGGGCGTTGCGGGCATGATCTGGCGGAGCAAACTTATCGCACAGGGTCACCTGACCAGCGCCATGGCGCAGCAGCAAGCATCCCAGAGCAAAATTGCCACCATAACCAAAAATCAAAATGCGCTTGCCTGCCAGCTCAATCCCTGCCTGCTGCAACACTCCCAGATAGCGACTGGCGGCTGCCAGGGGATCACGCGTTTCCAGGCCAGGTCGGATCACCCAACCGCGCCGCAAGAGCGCGCGCGCCAGCCTGTCCGGCATCAAGCGGCGCGCCAAGCGGGGTAGCACGTAACCGAAGTTCATTCAGCCTTCCTCATGGCATCGAAATGGGCAATTCTGGACAGGGATTTTCTCCCTGGCGTGGCTCCAACAACTCCACTCTGGTTTCCCGAAAAGTCGCAATTGGCTTATAGTAGCATAGTATCGGCGCAGAAACCCATTTAACCCAGGCGTTGTTCTCATCGCCAAACTGATAGTCGCTCTCGCGTATTCGCACGCGCAAGGGTTCGCTGACAATCAAGGCAAAGCGGTGATTTGCCAGATCGGTATATAACTTGCGAAAATACTTTTCATCGCCCGCCATAGCCTTGTCCATCAAGTATTTCTTCTCATAGTCAACCACGAGTGGTATCCGGGGAACATAGCCAAATGTCAACAACTGGCGCTGATCGATGAAAAGCACCTCCCCTTGCCTGGAAGCCCGCTCCACCTCCTCTTGCACCGTTTGCAAAGTCTTCTGCACCACCTCCGGCGCTGGCAGCGAGAGTGGTTTTACCGAGAATAGCGGTTGCAGGGCGAAAATAGCAATCATTGCCGCCAGGGTGAGTTGCACCCAGCGTGGTTGCCTGCCCAGATCAGCCAGAGCGCGATACCCCCCTGCTTCCCAGGCCAGCGCAGCGGTGAAGACCAAACCAATCAAGAACATATCCAGGTTGTGCAGATTGTTCCCCCCGCCAATCTTCACGCTCACCACCAAGCCCACCGCCAGGAAAAGGCATAGATTGATCAGCAGGACAGCCCCGCGTACCCAATCCATCGGCCAGCGTTGCTTGCGGATCAGGTAAATCAAAAAGATAACCAGCGGTGCAATCGTCATGATCAAGGCAAGCAAGATGCCAAAGCGGTAGGTCTGGCTGGGAAACAAGCGATCCCACAGCAACGGCTGGCGCGAGACAACCGAGGTCACCCCTTCTACACTGAGCAAAGGAGGTCTTGTCGCAGCACTCGCGGCAGCTGCTTTCCCAAATAACGGGCCGATCATCCCGACAATTTCCTCATATCGCGGCAGGATATACCCCCCCACTATGCCAGCCAAAACCACCCCAACCACCGGCCAGCCATAACGCCTGCGCCAGCCAGTGTCGGCGACTGCCAGCGGCTTCTCTCCCAACCAGAGCATGGTAGACCACATTGCCGGGGCAAACATCCAGGTCAGACGGGTCATCTCGGCATAATAAGCCGCCACCCCGACCAGGGGAATCGCCAGATAGACCGGCGCACGCCAGGCAAGCGCCACCAGAATGGCGCTGAGCACCAGCGGCGTGTAAATCGGTCCCTGCCGCAGGAAGACAAATGTCCACAAGCCAATCAGCAACCATACGCCGGTCGTCCGAGCCGGTCTGCGAAAAGCTATCCAACCGAAGATGGCATAAGGGATGGTCAGCACAAGGCCGCTCCAGATGCGCATCTGCACAATATTGATATCGGCGAAGAGGAATGGCAAGCCCCATAACGATTGGCGCCCCCGATCCAGGAAGGCGTAGATGGGTTGATCAGCCGGATAGTTGTACAGGCGGTGCCCAAAGAGGACGGAATAATCCCACATACGGTTGCCCTCTGACCAGTACAGAGAGAAGGGATAATCGGTCACGTCGCTCAAGGCGTAGGCAAAAGTCAGGGCGCTGGTCTCCAACAACATTCCGACCACAAAACCGGGAAAAGTGACCAAAGCCTCTGTGTTGCGCACCACCAGCGCTGCCAGCGCCAACGCCACGCTCAAAAAGATCATTGTGCGGATATAAGGACCGCTGAACACCCATCCCCAGTAGTAATACTGTAAAAACCAGATCTCAAAAGCCAGCAAGCCAATCAACAATAGCCAGCGCAGCAAACCCAGACCTTCTCGCAACCGGCACAGCGCTCGCTCCAGCCGCAGCGTCATCTCCCTTCGCCAGAGGATGATCACGACCGCGGCAAAGATCGCCGCCCAAAGCGCCAGCATACCGATCAGCCCAAGGGCTAATTTGGGGGAGAACCCGCCCAGCCAGGCGCCCGTACCCTGAGCAAAATCAACGTACTCCTCGCCCGCTTTCCAAAGCACAAAAAAAGTCAGCAGGGTGCCGCCAAGACGCAACAAAACTGGGGTGATTTGACGCAACGCTTTCATCTGCCAGACTTCATCCCTGATTGGAATAACTCAAGATATCTTCGACACATCTGGTCAATTGTAAATCTTTTCTCCACGAACGCTTTGCCCTGCGCGCCCAACCGTCTGCGCAATTCTGCATCTCCAAGCAGGCGCACCAGCGCCTGGCTGAGCGCCTCGGCATCGCCTGGGGGCACGCTGAACCCATTCTGCCCGTCTTGGATGATTTCGTCAACTCCTTCCACCCGGCTGGCAACGACGGGCAAACCAACCATCATCGCCTCCAGCAAAGCTACCGGCATGCCCTCTGAGATTGAGGGCAGGATGAACAGGTCTGCCAGGTGTAACAGCTCGGGAACGTCGGCGCGAGTGCCCAGGAATCGCACCGCCCTTTCAATGCCAAGCTGGCGCGCCTCGGCTTCCAATTCGGCGCGCAGCGGGCCATCCCCTACCAGGGCAAACACCACGTTCGGAAAACTCTCTAAAACCCTGGGGATGGCTCTCAACAGGTATACCTGTCCCTTCTGGATGGTGAGGCGTCCTACCGTCAGCGCCAGCAACCCATCTGCCGGCACGCCCAGTTGCTCCCGAGCGCTCCTCTTAGCGGTTTCCGGATAATCGCCCGCCGGCGGCGGCGTGATGCCATTGGGGATCACAACCACCCGCTCGGGGCGGATGCCCTCCTGCGTAACTGCCTTGCCACGCAAGCGCTCGGAAACCGCCACCATTTGCGTGGCGATCCCCAGGTTGACCATCCAGGCATGCAGGCGCGTCATCCAGGCTGGCATGCCCTGGATACTCCCGCGATGACCTGCCAGGCGGACCGGCACCCCAGCAAGCCAGGCAAGCGGCAGCCCCAGCAGGCTGGCATGATGGGTAAACGCCAGTATGGCGGAGAACTCACCACTTGCCAGCAAACGATATAGCCGCCATACCCCGCCCGGCAATCGCCACAGCCCCAACAACCCCCCGCCTTTTGCCCAGGCGTTGAGATTCAACAGTGGGAAAGGTGCGCTCGCCTTCCATTGCGCAAAGAGGCCATCCCGATCATAAAGGAACGCCGCAGTAACTGGATAACCGCGCTCCTGGAGCCAGCGCGCCATGGAGAGCAACATCATCTGTGAGCCCCCAACGGCCATTTGCGATCCCAAAAGCAATGTTACGCCGCGTGGGCGAGGTTCAGCCTGGCTCATACACTGCTTCTCATTCCCCGCCGGGACGATCCACTGCAGAGGCTTCTGGCCCGGCAGGTTTTACTCCCAGAGTCTCCAGATATTGGCGGACTACGGATTCTAACTCAAACTGGCGCAACCAACCGGCTGAGGGGCGACGAATATCGCCCGATAAAACCCGCATGATGGCGTTCGCCAGCGCCTGAGCATCCTGCGTTGGAACCAAATAGCCATATCTGCCGCCATCCAGTATCTCAGCGGGGCCACTGGGACAGTCGCTGCTGACCACCGGGCAGCCACAGGCCAACGCCTCGATAAGCACATTCGGCAAGCCCTCCCATCGCGAAGGCAGCACGAACACAGCCGCCCGGCGCATGTGGGCGTATGGGTTGGCAACAAATCCCGGCAGGTCGCAGTCCTGGGCAATTCCCAGGCTCTGCGCCAGGCTTTCCAACCTGGCGCGCTCCCCTCCTTCGCCAAAGATCACCAGTCGCGCCCGACGTTCACGGCGCACCAGGGCAAACGCTTCGATCAGGGTGGCAAACCCCTTCGGCGCCGATAATCTGCCAACCCCCAGGATCACCGGCGGCCCATTCTCCGTGAACCAGGGATGCTCCGCTTCCTCGTTGGCAAGCTGAAACAGGCGTGGCGTAATCACCGGGTTGTAGATGACATGTATGCGGCGGCGATTCAGTCCGATATACGCCGCGAGATCGTCCGCGACCCCATGCGAAACAGCCACAATCTCGTCCGCCAATGGATAGAAGCGGCTGAGGGCTAAGCGCACCAGTCTATTCTTCAACGGCGTCCGCTTTTGAACGGAAACAGTACTCGCCACGCGGATCACCACCCGCGTTGAGCCACGGGAGAGGCGTCGCATCAGCACGGCGGTCAGGTTGGTCAAATCCAGCGTAGATAATAAAGCCAGTGGTGCTTGCCTGCGGAGATACCCATACAAACCTGGCAGCGCCAGGTATGTACTGCGAGCATTCAGGTCAATCAGGCGCGCCTGCGCCGGGAGTTGCTCCAAATACACACCCTCCGCCTTGACCAACACCAGATCTACAGCACATCCCTGCTGCAGAAAACCCTCAGCCAGGTTTATCATGATCCGCTCTGCGCCTCCCCCTTCCAGATTGGGCAATAATAACGCCAGGCGGGGACGTCCCGCGAAACGGTCGTCTTTCATTTCGATTTCCGGAAGCCCTTCCCTGGCAAAAAGTTTCCTGCCTGGGTAAGCCCCGCCCCTGCGTACAGCGACAGGATCGGCATCAGCGGCACGCGGAAGCGATAGTAAGCCTCTGCTCCCGCGGATACCAGCAGGAAGTAGGCAACCAATCCCCACCACAAGGCATCCCATACATCAAAGCGCTTCTGCTTGAGCCGTCCCACAACCCAAAGCAAGATGCCAGCATAGATTACCATGAGCCAGGCGGTCGCAAACAGGAAAACCAGGAAGTACATCAACTCATCCCCGAACCATTTGGTTAGATACTGAGCGGGGGTGAGTGTTCTCAGATCATCAATCGGGCTCTTGATATCCGGCGATCCGCTCAGCACCTTCATCAAAGTTCCTTCGCCCGGGCTTAATAAAATATCCCCCAATCCCTCGAACCAGGACGCAAGGAAGAGCAGCGGATACCTCTTCACGATCGCGAAGCCCTGACGCTCCCAGGTATCTGCCTGAGCAGCATCCAGCGCGTCGTGGAAATCGGTTATCGTATCGAACAACCCCAAAGACCGGCGCGCCTGGGTGAGTGTTACGCCGTCCCGCCTGGCGATGACATCGGCAGCGCGATAATAGAGCATGTTGACCGCTTCAATCTGGCTAAACCGGCTGCTTCCGCTGATCCGATAATTGCGCCACTGCCACCCCCCTACCAGCAATATAAGCGGCAGTGCTAGCAGCAATCCTTGGAGCAACTTGTGCTTCCAGATGGCTTTGTGGATCATCGCCCAAACAAAATAAGCGATCATTACCGCAAGGACCAGGTAATAGGTGATGGGACGCACCAGGGTAGCCATTCCTAAAAATAACCCTGCCAATGCATAACCGATAGAGCGTTCAGGCTTTTGAAATATCCATAAGCTGACAGCCAGGAAACATACCAATAAAAAGGTGAACAATGTCTCGGTTAATACCATCAAGGTGTACGTTACAGTCGGGATATCGAAGCAGAGCAGCAGGGCTGCGGCAGTTGCAGCTTGGGTTCCCCAGATGGCGTGCGAAATACGGAATGCGAGGAAGATAGCAGCCAGGTTGAGCAGAATGTTGAAGAATACGATTACTGCCAGGTTTTCCCCAAAAACTGCCAGGATGGCTGCCAGGTAGAGCGGGAATCCCGGCGTGCGCAGAATTTCCGGCCGATCCAGGTGTTCTGGAGATACGGCGAACTTCCCCGCAGATAGCAACACCTGCGCCGGCTGAAGATAGGTCAACGTGTCGTTCGAGGCAAAACGATTGGAGTCCTGACTGACAACAAAAGCCCACAGCCCCAATCGCAGAACCAGCCCAATCCCCAGGATGAGCCAAAGCCGCGTTGGCAGCGAGCCCGCCAGGCTTGCCCGCGGGGCGGTCATACCCAAATCTGACAGCTCTTTCGAGTCATTCAAGAGGTTCATCCCACTCCCAGAATGCGCAGGTATTGCGGGACAACCGTTTCCAGCCGAAACTGCTCCAACCAGGCCGGGTCAACTGCCTTCTGCTGACCGGAAAGGACGGCCAGGATCGCCTGCGCCATCGCCTGTGGATCTCGCACCGGCGTCAGATATCCATATTGACCATCCTTTAGAATCTCCGCAGGACCGCCGGGGCAGTTCGTGCTGACCACCGGGCAACCGCAAGCCATGGCCTCGACCAGCACATTGCCAAGTGCCTCGGACGTCGAAGAAAGCACAAATACGTCGGCACGTTTCATATAAGCATAAGGGTTGTCAACGAAACCGGGCAAATCAGCCTCCCCCTGCAGCCCCAAATCTCTGACCAGCGCTTCGAGCTCGCCGCGCTGTTCACCCTCTCCCAGAATCACCAGGCGTGCCTGCCGGGTCTGCCGCAGCAACGCGAAGGCGCGCAGGAGCGTGGGGAAATCCTTGAGAATGGTGAGACGCCCAACTCCCAGCACCACCGGCGGCTGCCCAGGCTGGAAAAAAGGATGGGTTACGACCTCCTGCGCTTGCACGGCGATCTCTGCGGTGATGATCGGGTTATAGATCACTGTGATGCGCTCCAAAGGCAATCTGGAACGCTGCGCGAGCTCGTCGGCGACCGCCTTTGAAACGGCAATGACCTCATCAGCCCAGCGATAACCGGCGTGAACCAGGAAACCTTCCAGCTTTTTCTTCGGCGTGCGCTCGTCGCCGCGCCAGGGCCTGCTTCCCACCCGCGCAACCACGCGCGTGGGCACCCCTGCGCCGCTCCGGGCAAGCAGAGCGAACAGGTTAGCCAGCCCCAGGGTAGAGAGCAACGCCTGCGGCTGATTTTCCCGCAAATAGCGCATCAACGGCGGCAGGCTGGCGGACATGCGGGCGGCTTTGAAGTCGATCAGCCGGATACTGTCTGGTAAATGAGACCGATACACCCCGGTTGCCCGCGCCACCAGCAGATCGACTTTTAGACCGCGTTGCCCGAAAGCCCCGGCCAGGTGCAACATCATTTTCTCAGCACCGCCACCCGCCAGGGTGGGCATGAACATTGCCAGATGTTCGGAGACGCGTTCCAAGGATCTCATTCCGCTGCCTGTCTGCCCCTCTTTTCCGAGACAAACAACCTCCGAAACAGGGACTCCACTTTCATCCAGGCGGGCAACAGCGGCGACGGCACAAGGCTGCGCAGGTGGAACCAATCTTCAGAGCTGAAATTGCGGCCGAGCAGGGAAAAATAGACCAATCCGGCTACGCCAATATACACCGGCACAACCCACACCTTGAAAAAGAGCAGTTCCCCCAGGATGATGATCAGGCAAGCCAGCGCCAACGGCAGACCGGCCATTTGCGGATGCCGCCATTGGTAGCGGTAACCGCCGCAACAACAGATAGGCGCACAGAACCGCCGCCAGGAAGCCGAACAACTGGCTCAACGCCACCCCATATTGCGCCAGGAGCAAGATCAACAATGGCCCAAAGATGAAATTTACCCCGCCATTGAGGCTATCCACCAGCAACGTCGCCCAGGGGCGCATTCGGGCGAAGATCGCGCCGCCGTAGAGGGTAAAAAATGCGTAGGCAGCCTGCCCAAGGGACATCAGCGCCAGTAGAGGCCAATCGGCGGCATATTTTTCGCCGCCGAAGATCAACATCAGCCAGGGGCTGGCGGCTGCGACCAATACAGTTATAGGCAGCATCAGAAACGTGTTGTAGCGCGCCGCTTTCTGGAAAAAAGCCGCCTGTTCTTCATCGCTTTCCTGATTCAAGGCGGCCATGCGCCGGTTGGTTGGCGTGCGGAACGAGTCGATCACAATGGTGATATGCTTGCGGAAGCGCCTGGCGGCGTTGTAACTGGCCAGCGCGTTGGGCATGAGCATCACCGCCACAATAGCCTGGTCGAAATGGGTATACCCAAAGCGCATGAAGTTTCTCAGGTAAAACGGCAGCCCATAGCGGAAAGTTGACCAAAATGGCGCTGGCGCTGCATCATTGAAGAAGAACTGGCGGAGAAACCAGCCCATCCCAACCACCGGGATGAAATCGCTGATCACCACTCCTATCAGGAAACCCGGAAAACCGAACATCCAGTAGGCAACGATCGATAAGAAGGGGCGGCAAAGGCCATCGATGAAATTCCACAAGGCAATCAGGTAAAAATCATCTTTCACCTGTGCTACCATTTGTAGCGCAGAGAACCAGGTGGAAGCCATCACACCCGGCACCAGCAGCTTTACCGCCCAGGAGTAAGCGTTGGTTTTTAACAGAATCTGCGATACCTGGGAAGCAAACACAAACGTTAGTATGCCAAAAATCAACAACCCGATCGTCTGGTATAACAAGCCGCATTTCACCAGGCTATAGGCGCGCTTTGGATCCTTGCCCGCTTGCCATGCTGCCGGGCCTTGCTGGACCACAACATTCAGCAAACCCAGGGAGGAGAACGAGAAGACAGAAAACAGGATATCCATCACCGCGGTGACAGCGATTTGCTCTTTGCTCAGCACGCGCAGCAGATAAGCCGCTACCACGAAGTTAACCGCCGCCAGGCTCATCTGGCTGGCCAACAACGCCGTGCTGCTCTTTGCAATCGGTCGTTGACCGCTATCGTCCACCTTGCTCCCTTCCGCAGCATCCTTGTATAAAAACAAGCCAGCGCACTGCCTTCTCCAGGGTCATGATGCGCCTTGCCGGATGCTCGCTTCAGTCGCTTTTGCCAGGGCAGCCCGGTAAAGTTCTTCGTAGCTATCGAGAATGTTACCCAGGTCGAAGCGAGCCGCCAGACGCCTGCTAGCCTGCCTGAAATCGTACAGGCGGCGTGGATCGACGAGCAGGTCCGTCAGGGCTCGGCTGTAAGCACCGGGTTGATCTGCTTCAAGCAGATAGCCGTTTTCACCTGGCTGCACCAGATCAATGAAGCCGCCCACCCGGCTGGCGACAATGGCAAGTCCCATTGCCAGCGCCTGCACCCCTGCTACCGGGAAGCCTTCAGACAGCGATGGCATGAATAAAATGTCGCTCTGCCGGTACCAGGCGATCACCTCTTCCGGCCTGATCCAGCCGGTCAGCGTGAACCGCTCGGTCAGCTTTTGGGCTCTAATCTCCTGCTCTACCGCCGGGCGCAGCGGGCCATCGCCAAGCATCACGCACTTCCAATCCAGGTGTCTCAGCTCCGCCAGGCTTAGCACCACCTGAAGAGGATTCTTCTGCGGCACAAAACGTCCGACGAAGACGATCCGCGGCGGCTGACCGGGGTGAATTTCGCCCGGGTCTAGCCCGCTCAGATCGACGCCGTTGGGGATCACGCGCATGTCCACCGGGTAATGGCGCAGCGCCAGTTGGCGCGTGTGCTCGCTCACTGCCGCCACACAGACGGCGCCTTTCCAGATCGGCGGCGTGAAGGGATACAGCCAGCGGAACCAGCGCCCCGTCTTCTCGGGCACGCCCCCTGGCACATCGCCCAGGTGAGCCGTCAACACGTAAGGGATGCCGGTCAGCCGGCTTAACACCAGAGCCAACGCCCCGGCCGGCACAGCAAAGTGTACATGAATCAGGTCTGGCCGCCAACGGCGCGCCAGACGCAACCCTGACCAGAAGCCGGTGAAGAGATAGGCGCTCATCGCCAGCAAACCCGCCTTGTAGGGCTGCCGCCGCCAGGAACGCAGACGAATCACCTTCACCCCGCCATCGACCTGCTCCAATGGCAGACCATTGTGATGCGCCGTCAGCACAAGCAGTTCATGGCCGCGCCGACTCAACCCCTGGCAAAGGTCTTGCCGC
>FWPU01003346.1_pt1 | contig 40762 bp, 37 predicted proteins | sample 2228361 | NCBI WGS metagenome assembly FWPU01 (sample SAMEA103939777, study PRJEB20133) | metagenome | reverse complement strand
AATAAACATTAAAATTAAAAAGAGATTTCTATATTTAATATTTTATAAAATATGACTATCATAAATAGATGGAATATACTTTACTAAACAAGAAAATTAAAAATCACTTGGTTGAAAATAAGATTATAGATCAGAAAATCGTTGACGCATGCTATGAAGAAGCAGAAAATGCCAACGCAACTTTAACGCAAGTATTACTTGATAAAAATTTAATTACAGAGGATGTTGCTATAAATATTTTAGCTTTAGAAACAAATTTACCACCGTTAGATTTAGACAAAATCACGCCTGATGAAAGTTTGCATAATATTTTGTCACCTGCTCAAATAAGAAATTTGAAACTATTGCCTATTTCACGAATTAATACAATAGTGACAGTAGCGGTAATAAATCCGTATAATTTAAATATTATTGATAGGGTTCGCATTTTGCTCAAAAATTATGAAGTGCGCTTTATTATAGTATTAGAAAATAAGCTCATGAAGATTATATCAACATTGAAGGAGGAAACTAAGATTGAAATGTCTCAAATTCTTCCTGGAGGAGAAGAAGAGGAGGAGGATGAAGTAGAGATACAGCAGTTAACGAAAGAAGTTGATTCATCTCCTATAATTAATTTAGTGAACAAAATAATAACAAATGCTATTTTACAAAAAGCGAGTGATATTCATATTGAGCCTATGGTTAAAAAAACCCGTGTAAGATACAGGATACATGGTTCTTTAAAAGAGATTTTTTCAATACCGATTCAATATCATAATTTAGTTATATCAAGGATAAAAATTTTGTGTGGTTTAGATATTGCGGAAAGAAGAGTTCCTCAGGATGGTAAATTTACGGTAAGATATGAAACGCGTAATATAGATCTAAGGGTATCAACTTTACCATCAGTTTTTGGTGAAAAGTGTGTCTTGAGGATATTAGACTCACAAGCAATAAATGTAACATTGGATAAATTGGGATTTGATGAAAAAGCATTGAAAGAATTTAGGAAGGCAGTAAATGCTCCGTATGGTATGGTTTTAGTTACAGGACCTACTGGAAGCGGTAAAAGCACGACTTTATACGCAGCTTTACAGGAAGTTATGACTCCTGAGGAGAATATAGTAACAATTGAAGACCCTGTAGAATATCAAATAAGAGGAATAACGCAGGTTCAGGTTAATCCTAAAAGGAAATTAACATTTGCGAGTGCATTGCGTTCTATTTTACGCCAGGACCCAGATATTATATTAGTTGGTGAGATTCGCGATGGAGAAACAGCAGAAATTGCCATAAAAGCTGCTTTAACGGGACACTTAGTTCTTAGCACTTTACATACAAATGATGCTCCTTCTACTGTGACTCGTTTAATTGATATGGGGGTTCAGCCCTTTCTTGTTGCATCATCGTTAGTTTTGGTATCTGCTCAAAGATTATTAAAAAAATTATGCAATAATTGTAAAATACAAACTAATTATTCAAAGGAAGTGTTAATAGATGCGGGATTTAAGGATGAAGAATTAGAAATGCCAATGTATAAATCTACTGGATGCTCACAATGTCATGGAGGTTATACAGGAAGATTCGCAATCTTAGAAGTATTACCTATTGACGATGACATAAAAAATCTTATACTTTCAGGTAAGAGCGCAGTAGAGATTAAGCATTATGCCATTGCTGAAAAAGAAATGAAGACACTGAGAAGATTAGCGTTAGAAGAAGTATTAAAAGGAAATACTTCTTTGGAAGATGCTATATTTACAACTTTGATGGATTAATAGCATGCCTGTATTTACTTACACTGCAAAGAAGTTAACTGGAGAAGTAATAAAAGGTTCATTAACTGCTACTAGCCAAAAAGATGCATTCAATCAATTGAAATCTCAAAATCTATTTATTCTATCATTAAAGGCAAAAACCCAATTTCTTGACTTTAAGAAATTTGCAGATATTTTTGCCCCTAAAGTTAGTTTTACTGAATTAGCAGAATTTACTAGACAGCTTGCTACTATGATCTCTGCAGGTATACCACTACTTGAGTCTATTAGTGTTCTCAAATCGCAGGCAAATAATCCTACACTTAAAAAGGCATTGGAACAAATAGAACTTGATATAAGAAGTGGTTCTGATTTGTCAGAATCGATGTCAAGGCATCCAAAAATATTTTCAAAAATATATGTAAGTATGGTAAGAAGCGCAGAAGCAAGCGGACAGTTAGATAATATACTATCAAGATTGGCATCATATATGGAGGAAACGGATTCTTTAAGACGTGAAATAAAAAGTGCTATGACTTATCCTGTATTTTCTCTTATCTTGATTATCGGACTTACTATAGGATTATTGGTATTTATAGTCCCAAAATTTGAAAGCATTTTTGCAACACTAAAAGTGGATTTGCCATTTATTACTCAATTGCTACTTAACATAAGTAGGTTTTTATTGAAGGAGTGGTATAAAGTTGTTGCAGGTATTGTTGTTATTGTTGTCGCATTAAAAATAATTTTAAGAAATCCAAAAGCACAACTATTCAAGGATAAAATGATCCTTCGTTTGCCTATTTTTGGTATGCTTGTATCAAAAAGTTCATTATCTCGTTTTGCAAAAACATTTGAAACGCTAATTCATAGTGGTGTCCCAATAGTTCAAGCGATGGAGATTGTTGCCACTACTTCTGGCAATGTGTATTTTGAACGAGCTATAAACACTGCCAGAGACGAGGTCAAAAAAGGTGAAAATCTCGGTGATTCCTTACAACGAACCAATGCATTTCCTTCAATGGTTAATAAAATGATAAGTATAGGTGAAAAAAGTGGTAATTTGGAAGTTATGTTGGATAAAATCGCAACTTTTTATGAACATCAAGTAAGAGCAATGGTAAAATCACTTACTTCTTTAATTGAACCATTGCTTATAATGGTTATGGGAGTTGTTGTTGGAACTATAGTGATGGCTATTTTTATCCCACTTTTGAAAATTCAGGAAGCGGTCAGAGGCAAATAAATTACATCCAAAATACCTTGAAAAAATTTAAAAAATTTTGGAAAGTAATATATTAACCAAAATTAATCTTCAAGTCGGGTTTTACAGCAATTTTTAACAAAATTTTTCTGTCAATAAACTTTGTAATTCCTTTTTGAACTAAGATATAGTAAAAAATTATATAAACTGGCTTTAAATTCTTTGAATATTTCATAATACTGCTAGTCCTATAACTTTGTACTCAAAAGATTTACATAACCTTTTAAGTTTGACAATATAATTGCATAATTTGATAAGAATCTAACAAAAGTTTTATTTTTTTAAGAACGCACCTTTTTAAAACTTGCTTTTTTTAACTGATGTATTATTTTTTTTATGATTTGCAAGCACTTTATATTTCGTGGCTATATCTTCAGATAAAAATGATAATTCTTATTTCGCGGATTTTGTGTTTTGAACTCTATACAGACATATTGTATATGGCAGAAAATCTATGTAATTTATATATGAATAACAATTAATCATGTTGAAATTAGGTATATTTTTCTTACCGTTTGTAAGAATAAGAAGATTCAGGTTTGGGAAATTATTAATAATTCCTTCATCTATAGAAATGATTTCAGGATGCTTATTATAACATAATTTGAAATAGGTATAATTATTTACAGTTTTTAAGTTTTTGTCTATTAAACATTTATTTGTGTTTTTATGTATTTCGTAAATATTGTTTAGTGATGGTTCACTTTTGTAGTATGTTAAGTATCCTTGGATATTAACCAGGACATAGAAAATACAAAATAGCACGAATGCAAGATTATATTTTTTTGATATGAAAAACCATCCTGTTGATACTAAAAATAATGGTAATAATGTTAATAAATATCTTGGTTCAGCACAGCGAGCTTTACATCTGTATATAACAAACAGCAAAAGAGACAAGATTATATACACTTTAAGTATAAGATGGTTTTTGCTTTTATTAAAGATGAAAAATATAAATAGTAATGTCCATGATATTATACTTAAAATACCGGCAATTGACAGTTTTGTTGTGCCTACCAGCTTTAAGATAGGATAGAAAAAAGTGTTTACCTCCTTACCTGTATAAAAATTATATCCAAAAATTATTTTTACAGGAACATGAAAAAATAACTCCGAGATATACCATTTAATAGATACATCAGCACTCACAATTGTTTTGGTTATATACCTTTGAGTAATTCCTTGAAAGAGCCAAAGGTAGAATATAAATGAGAAAAATGTGAAAAAGGCAAGAAGAGAAAAAAATGTTTGCCATCTAAATCTATGGGTTTTGAAAATAGTATAAAATAATGCTGAACACAGCAATATACCATGTGCTCTCGTGTAAAATGCTAAGCCACAAGATATAACGCACGATATTAGATAGATGTTGTTAGCACTTTTGAAATATTTTTCTACTAATATGAAAGTAAGAAAAGTTAATATCATATATAGACATTCTGACTGCGGATTAAGTGTAAATATGGTATTAAGATTATTTAGTGATAACAGAAGAATTGACCAAAATGCTGCTTTTTGTGGGATGTTATATGTGATAAAGAATACATATATAACTAATATCATAATGATATATAAAAACAGATGTAAAAGATGAGTATAGAAAAATATATTGTTTAGATCCGTAAGTTTGTATAGAATAGCTAAAATCATCGAATAAAAGGGTGGAAAGGCAGTGTCTATGTATTCCTTACCAGATGATAAAGATATTGCGTTTCCTATATAACTTAAAGAGTCAGAAAAAATGAAGATGGTATTTTTAATCTTTAAGAAATTGTATATACCAATTGTTACTGTTGTAGCTAATATCGCGATAAAAAAGAATTTATTTTTAAATTGTTTAATTTTTTTAATCACCGACTTATATTGTAAAGTATAAATGAAATCTCATTTAATATATAAAAATCCTTTTTTTAGAATACATTTTCGCTTTGAAATATTTTTTTGTGGAGTGTAGTTGTATGTTTATTTAAATAGAACAGAATTTGAATAAAAATGAATACTTATTATCAATATTCATAATTCCATCTTCGGTGAATCCATAACCATTGGTGGGGATGTTGTTCAATAAACTTTTTAAATACTTTGTTTATTTTCAATAGAATTGTTTCTAAGTTTTCTTCTTTTTTTGTATACAGTTTGACAAATTCTGATTTGAACTTAAAATTTTTAATTCTATAACAGATACCGCATACTATAGGTAGACCCCATTTTTTAAATAATAATGCAGGGGTTTTTAATGTAGATGCTTTGTCTTTAATAAATGGCAGTAAAATACCTCGTTTATCAGCATTTTGATCTGTTAACATCCCGATAATGAGTTTCTTGTTATTACGGTTTTCAAGGAGGTTAGCTAATGCTCCCTTTTTAAATAAAACTTTTTCACCAAAATGTGTGCGAAAATTGTTTAGGTAATTATCAAGATGCCTATTTTTCAAGGTTCCATAAATTACATATAGTTTGTATCCTAATGTAGAAAGTAATGCTCCTCCAATCTCCCAATTACCTAAATGAAGGGTTGTTAAAATGCATCCATTGTTATCGTTTACAACTTTATCAAATTCTTCTGGATCAAAAGATATCCACTTCCACCAGTTATACTTTCTTATCCTTCTTTTAAACAGTTCAATGTCAAGCGGTATACTAAAAAAGTTAGTATATACACTTTTTATTATTTCGCGATAATTATTTCTATTGTTCAAGTTCCTTATTATGTTCAGTTTAGCAATTTTCCTGTGTTTCTTATCAAATAAATATGCTAAATGACCCAATTTCTTCACTAAAGCATATGATAAATTATCCGGAAGAAGTTTTAATATAAAAAGAATGTGTTTTACGATTAAGTAAATCAGCATTAAATGAGAGAATTTTTGATATTGAAATGAAAAATTCTAAATCGCATTCTTTTCTAATATTCGTAAAACAAATGGAAGGAAATTATTATCAATTTCAATGTCTAAAACAACATAAAATAAATTATTCGTTTGAGTTACTATATCTTTATCCAATCGTAGAAAATCTTTCTCTGTTGTGATAACTGGATGTTCCTGTTTATTCAGTATTTTGTTTAATTCTGCTTTTGTAAAGTTATGGTGATCTCTAAATTTTGTATTGTGTGTAATTCTTATATTATATTGTTTTAAGGTAAGTGAAAAGCTTTCATTCCACCCTATAGCACTGAAAATTTTCACTTTTTCATATGCTAGTTTTTTAATATTTATTTTTTCACCTGTTTTTGCATTTACAATATTGTTTTTTTTATATTGCATATTACAAATATGTTTTTTATCCCTTTTAAGTTTTAAGCACAATTTTTCCTTTAATTTTTTTTCTACGAATTGTGAATGACTTAAAACTAACAAATCAGCATATTCAATAGTATTTATATTTTCTCTCAAAATACCAAGAGGGAAAATAAAAGAAGAAAATATTTTCTGGAAGGGATTTAACACTAATATTTCTATATCCTTTTTTATTTTATGATATTGAAATCCGTCATCTAAAATTGCTAATTTGCAGTTTTGAGCAATTGCTTCCTTTACTCCTTCTACTCTATTTTTATTAACTACTCTGAATATATTTTTTAATCTGTAAGTGAAATCTTCATCATCTTTTGCACCTAATTGTTTTCCTATATTTTGACTTTCAATTTTTCCGTATCCTCTTGTTAAAATTGCGATCTTATCATAATGTTGGAGTAAATGGCTTGCAAGATAATATACAAGTGGCGTTTTTCCACTGCCTCCTAAAGTTATGTTTCCCACACTTATTATGGGGATTGGTGGTGTAAACGCGTTTTGTCGTGACTGATTTCTAATGAAATTAAAAATATCGCTTAGCATAACAATTGCTAAATTTTAAATTCTAAATTAAAATAAGAATAATGATACAAATAGGACATACACCTGACCCAGATGATGCCTTTATGTTTTATTATCTGGTTGAAAAATGTGGAAAAGGATCTGGTGTTGAATTGGTATTGGAAGATATAGAATCCTTGAATAGAAAAGTAATAATGAGAGCTATAGATTGTAGTGCAGTCTCATTTTACACATATTTTAAAGTTGCACATAACTATGATTTATTAAGTGTGGGTGCTTGCTTTGGTTTAAAGTATGGTCCCATAATGGTTAGAAAAAAAGTTATATCTGGGAACCCACAAGATGCTGTTGCAATACCTGGAGAACATACCACTTCTTTTCTCTTACTGAAAATATATAATCCTAATAATGTTACTTTGTCGTTTCCATTTGAAGAAATACCTAACCTTGTAATAGATGAAAAAATAAAATATGGTCTTTTAATTCATGAAATGCAGGAAACTTATCACAAGTTCGGCTTAGAAAAAGTAGTAGATTTCGGAGAGTATTGGTTTAATTTAACAAAATTACCTCTTCCTTTAGGATGTATTGTTATAAGAAAAGGATTACCTTATTCTACGAAAGCTGCAATTAAAAAGCTTATTGAAGAAAGTTTAAAATATTCTTTAGAGCATAAAGAAGAGGTCTTGGAATATGCGATGAAATTTGCTCGGTTTGCAGATAAAAAGGATACGGAAAATTTTATAGGCAAGTATGTGAAAGATTTTTCACTTAACATAAGTGACAGTTATAAGAAATCAATTGACGCATTATGTGAAATGGCATATTTTCGTAAACTGATAAACAGCAAAATAAAAATTACTATAATATGAAAACCATGTATACACTTCTATTGAAGATATGGAAAATATATAAATTGTTAATCAAATTAAAAAATTTATTATGTTATGAAAAATCATCTTTTTGTTATTGGAGGCTTTACAATATATAGAAGTAATACCATATAAAATGAATGTTCTAAAAAAATAGATAGATGGAGGGTGATTTTAAAGAGAAATACGGCAGGATCTTGATATCTACATTAGGTCATGTTGACCATGGTAAGAGCACTCTTGTAAAAGCGCTTACAGGAGTTGACCCTGACAGACTTCCTGAGGAAAAAATTTTAGATGGAACTACGGACCTAGGTTTTGCTTTTTTCAAGGCAAATAATGGTAAATTATATGGTTTTATTGATGTTCCAGGACACAGGGATTATATAAAGAACCTAATTACAGGTATTCTCAATGCTCATTTTTATATTCTCGTTGTTGATGCTCAGGAAGGAGTTATGCCTCAAACTATTGAACACACTGAAATTGTGAAATGCTTAAATTTAAAACATGGTTTGGTTGTAGTTTCAAAGATTGACCTTGTTTCAGAACAAAAAGTGAAAGAGATAAAAGAAGAAATAGAATTATTATATAGCAATTATAATTTAGAAAGTATTCCAATTGTTGCTGTTTCTTTCACACACAATATAGGTATAGAGGAGTTGAAAAATAAACTTTCAGAATGTTTGAATAAAACACCACCTTATGTTAGTAATAGTAAAGAATTTATATTAGCAGTAATGAGGGGTTTTAGTGTTCAGGGTAGAGGGACAGTTATAACAGGTCCAGTTGTAAAGGGCAGAATTAAAGTAGGTGATGTTGTGTATAGTGAAGCTGGTAAAAGTGTAATAAGAGAAATAAATATTTTTAAAGAATCAGTAGATGTTACTTTTTCAGGGGTCACAACAGCATTAAATTTACCTGACATAGAGGTTAACAATGCGCGACGGGGTATTGTAATAAGAGGTGGGGAAGGCCCCGAATTTATAACAAGTAGAAAGTGTCTTGTTTTATTGAAACACTCTGAAAAAATAAAAAAGTATTTAAAGAAAAAAACATTCTCTATCATTATTTTCATGCTAACCTACAATCATCCTGCAAAATTAATTTTCCTAAAACACTTTAATGATTTTTCTATTTGTAAAGTAATATTTGATGCATTTTACGATATGTATTCTCAAGCACTTTTTATATGCTATAGTAAGGATCTTAAAGAATTACTAGGAGGAGGTAATATTTTATATACTAATATAAGTAAGTTGAAAAATAAAAAACCAATAACCAGCTTTGTTGAAAATTTTGATTATGACTCTTACACTGCATCACCTATTGAATATTTAGTGTTAAATTTATCTTCACAATTTGGTTGGGTGAGCTTTGATAACCTTGATATACTACTTAACACTACTGACTACAGAAATATCCTCAAGGATAACACCAATTTTATAATATCTGATAGTAAAGTAGTTAATATAAAGGCGGTGAGTGAAAGAATAGTAGGATATCTGCAAAACTATCATACTCATAATCCATATATGCATGGATTGAAAGCAAAGGATTTTTCAGTATATCTGCAGTTGCCTTATGAAATAGTAAAGCAGATACTTCAAAATATGGTGGATATGAAAAAATTATCTACTTACCTTGACTTTTACTTTTTGCCTGATTTTAAGATTAAACAGGACAACACAATCTCCAATGAGTTGCAAAAAGTTAAAAAACTATTTTTAGAAAATTCTTTTATAACATATTCTAAAAGTGAGATTGAGAATATTTTTCAAGGAAATAAAAAAGCATTGTTAGTATTTGAAAAATTAATGGTAGAGGGAGAGATAATACATATTGGTGATAATAGATGGATTAGTAAAGAAGGGGTGGAAAGGATAAAAGAAATTCTTTATAAAAATAAAAGTAGATTTATATGTGGATTTTCTCCAAAAGATTTAAAACCGTTGCTTGGTGATTTATCCAGGAAACATTTAATACCAATTTTGGAATATATGGATAAAATTAAAGTAACAAAGCGACAAGGCGAAAAGAGATTTATTACCTGAATAAGTTTGTCACTGGAATGAGTATTGGAGTGATAATTCCTGCTGGTGGGAAGAGTTCAAGATTTAATGGTGTTTATAAACCATTACTTAAAATAAATGGCAGGGCAATTATTGAAATAAATTTCTAAAACTACCTTTAGTTGAAAAAATTGTAATAGCAGTTAATAAACAGTATATTAACATAGTTAGGAAGTTAATAGATACTAAATTCGAAATTCAAAACTCAAAATTTGAAATAATTGCCGGTGGAAAAGAGCGTAAGTTCAGTGTTTTCTACGCTTTTGAAGAGTTAAAAAAACATAATAATGTAGCTGTTGTAGTCATACATGATGCAGTAAGACCTGTTTTCTCTTTAAAATTGTTGACTTTTCTATTGAGTGAAATAAAAAATTATGATGCTGTTATTCCTGTAAAGCCCATTATTGAAACAGTAAAATTTGTAAATAGAAATTTTGTTAAGAAGACTTTGGATAGAACAAAACTTTTTTTATCATTAACTCCTCAAGTTTTTAAAAAGAGGATATTAGAAAATGCGTATAATAGGATAAATTTAGATAAGTATCTTATTACAGATGAGGCAGAGCTTTTTGAAATATTAAATAAAAGGGTGAAAATAGTAGAATATATAGGATATAACATAAAAATAACATATCCTAACGATTATGATCTGGTAAAGTTACTACTAAAAGATTCGCAATATTTAATGTATAATTCTTAGTAGTTTATACCATGACTGAAAGTGTTAAGCAGATAATAGACGATAAAAAAATTTTTCAAGCACTATTAAGAGCCATTATGACAAAAGAGAGGTTGGCTGAAGATGACTTGAATCTTGTTTTAGATATGACAGTTCAGAAAATTGTTGAAGTATTAAATGTTGAATCTATAAGTGTATATTTTGTGGATACTGATAATATGATAAAATTTACTAATGTTTATTATTCACCTTATCTTTACAAAGATAATTCTGATAAGGAGAAGGAATTTAAAGAAAAAACTAATAAGTTGCTTGGAATAAAAATCAAAATTGGTGAAGGGAGAGTGGGGAAAGTAATAGAATATGGTAAACCGGATATTATGAATGATTCTGCAATAGGGGAGACAGGTAAGAAAATTTCAGAGAAGGTAAGCTTTGCAATTAAAAATATGCTAACTGTTCCAATAATTTTGGATGGTAAGTGTATTGGGGCGTTTCAACTTCTAAATAAACTATCTAAAAAAGATAATACTTATAAAGATTTTTCAGAGGAGGATGCAAGAGTAATTGCAGAGGTTGCAAAATATTGCGCAAAGTTTATAGAAAGAATAAAATTCCCTGAGAGAAAATTACAAGAAGATGAAATGATTGAAATAATTGCAAAGTTACATGGAACAAAAATAGTTAAGTTGGGTATAGATAAAGATCCTGATCCAAAACTCATAGAAGCAATAGGAGAAAATGTAATAAGGAGTTTAAAAATTGTTCCACTTGAAAAAACAACTACCTCGGGTGTGAGTGTGGTTATGAGTGATCCTTGGGATGTATATAAAAGAGATAATTTTGAAATTAGAACTCGTCTTGTAATTGATAAAGTTTTTGTATGTCCTGAAAGCATAATAAATAAATATATAGAAAAAACATTTACACGCGGTGAATTTGCATCATTATCTGAAAAAATAAGTGCCGAATATGCTCAAGTACAAACACTTCAAATTGATGAAAATGTTGATGAGAATAGTTCTCCTGTTGTTCAGCTTTGTAGTAATTTAATTGAAGATGCGTATTTGCGAGGTGCTTCTGATATACATATTGAACCTCGTGAAAAGGAAACAATAGTAAGATATAGAATAGATGGTTATCTAAAAGAAGTTTTAAAGTTGCCTGCTACTGTTCATAAAGCTGTTGTATCCAGATATAAAATTATGTCTAATTTGGATATAGCGGAAAGACGACTGCCACAAGATGGTAGAATTGCATTTAAAAATTATAGTAAAAAAGGAATAAATATTGACTTGCGTCTCTCAACTACACCTATTCTTTTTGGTGAAAAAATCGTTATGAGAATTTTGGATAAATCATCATCTTTACTTTCGTTAGAACAAATGGGTTTTAGCGACTATAATCTAAAAATATACAAGGAAGCATTAATGAAACCATATGGTATGATTTTACATACCGGTCCTACAGGGAGTGGCAAAACTACCACTCTCTACGCTGCGCTGTCTGTTGTCAATACTCCTGATGTAAATATTCAGACAGCAGAAGACCCGGTAGAATATACTTTGGCTGGTGTTAATCAATTGCAAGTTAATAAAGAAATAGGGTTGACTTTTGCTGCGGCGCTACGTTCCTTTTTGCGACAGGACCCTGATATTATTTTAGTTGGTGAAATAAGAGATAAGGAAACCGCAACAATAGCGGTGGAAGCAGCTCTTACCGGGCATTTGCTTTTCTCTACCCTGCATACTAATGATGCTCCAGGAACCATTACACGACTTGAAGAAATGGGGATAGAACCATTTCTTGTAGCTGCTTCGTTAGTTTGTATTTGTGCTCAACGACTTGCAAGACGTTTGTGTTCAAAGTGCAAGATCCCCGTTCAACCTACTAAAGAGGAACTAAAATTATTGGGCGAAGAATATGCCGATGTTAAGATATACAAACCTAAAGGATGTTCAAATTGTAATGATACAGGATATAAAGGAAGAGTAGGTATACATGAACTTTTGTATGTTACACAACCACTTAAAACTCTCATAGCCAAAGGAGGTAATACCGATGAATTAAGAGAGGTTGCTATTAAAGAAGGTATGATAACTTTATTTAAAGATGCAATGTTAAAGGTTGTTAATGGTATCACTTCTATTGAGGAAGCACTTACTGTTGTTAAAGAAGATTAAAAAATTGTATTTTTTCGAAAATTTTAGACTGTAAATTGCGAAATTGTAAAGTTAATAATAACTTTCCTTATTACACTTTTAGACAATATTTAAAAAGTAAAATCGGTGATATAAACGTTCAGAAAGTTCCTTTAGATGCTGGTTTTACCTGCCCTAATATAGATGGCTCAAAAGCATATGGAGGTTGTTATTACTGTAATAATAAGGCTTTTAGCCCTAATTCAAGATACCCTCTACAGTCATTGAGTTGGCAGATAAGTAGAACTATTGAATATTACAAAAAACGAAGGAATGCACAAAAGTTTATTTTATATTTCCAAGCACATACCAATACTTATGCCCCTGTTTATAAACTAAAGGAAATTTATGATTATGCGTATAAGTTTCCTGATATTGTAGGGATTGCAATTGGAACACGCCCTGATTGCGTAGATGAACAAATTTTGGAACTTATTAATAGTTACACACAAAAATTCTATGTTTGTATTGAATATGGACTACAAACTATTCACAATAAAACATTAAAATTGGTAAATAGAGCACATACTTATGAAGATTTTTTAAAAGCAGTATACCTTACAAAGAAGTTTTTTAATATAGACATTGTTGCTCATACTATCATAGGTCTGCCTGGTGAAAGTGAGGAAGATATTCTGGATACATATATAAATATTGCTAAATTACCCATTGATGGTATAAAGTTTGAACATCTGTATATTTCAAAAGGCACTGTTTTTGAAAAATGGTATATTCAGAACAAGATAAAAGTATATGATGATTTTGATAAGTATAAGAAGCTTTTAGCAGAAATTATTGGATATATTCCTTCGCATTGGTTTATTGAGCGGTTGATAGGGGAGATTAATAATGAATATGTGATAGCGCCAAGATGGAACTTAACAAAAAATGAAATCCTTTATCATATAGTTAAATATCTTAAGGAGAATAATATATATCAAGGATGTAAAATAAGTGAGGTATAAATTTAATCTATTGCTTGCCAGCTTGTCATTTATTGAAAATGGGATTCTTTGATTTTTTTAAGAAAGGCATAGAAAAATTAAAAGCGAAAGTTTCACAAATAAAAACAATTGTTTTTGGTTCCAGAACACTTGATGAAACATTATTAGAGTTAGAAAAAGAATTGCTGAGCTGGGATATAGGACATGAACTTACAAATAATTTTTTGTTTGAGTTAAGGCGAATAAGTATAGCAGAAAACCTTGCGAATAATAGAGAGAAAATAATAGATAAGCTAAAATCAATGCTATTACATGCTTTAGGAGAAGAAGCACCTGTTCAGTTTAAAAAAAATGAGTTAAATGTATTATTAGTTTGTGGTGTAAACGGCACTGGCAAAACAACTTCTTCTGTGAAGTTAGCAAATTTATTTAGGAATGAAGGAGCAAATGTTATATTGGCAGGTGCAGATACTTTTAGAGCTGCTGCTATAGAACAGTTACAGAATCTGTGTAAAAAAAATAATATTGATTTAGTTACCGGTTCTTATGGTGCTGACCCTGCATCAGTAGCATATAATGCAATAGAACATGCTATTAAATCACATCTTGATCTGCTTATTATTGATACAGGTGGTAGACTCCATACAAAATCAGGCTTAATGGAAGAGTTGAGAAAAATCAAAAAAATATGCCAGAAAAAATTAAATAAAGAACCAGAACATTGCTTATTAGTTTTGGATAGCACTTATGGTCAGAATGCAAAAGTTCAGGTAAAAGAATTTAATGAATATCTGACACTTACAGGTGTTATATTGACAAAGTTAGATAGCACTTCTAAAGGTGGTTTTATTTTCTCGGTAAAGAAAGATTTAAAATTAGGTGTTAAATTCATTAGTTATGGAGAAAAAGTGAACGATTTTTCAAGATTTTCTCCTTCAATCTTTATTTCTGAACTTTTTGAGTAACTTTTGTCAAACTAAATTTCAATTTTCAAGTATCAGTGTTATGTTAAGTGAGTAAAAAATTTTATACCCAAATCCTATAATTTTTTATTTATATCTATGGACATAAGTTATTTAAATTACTTGAAACAGGAAAAAAAATTTTTATTATACTCCCATTTTAAATAGTAGTATGAAAAAGAAGTAAATAATTAACGAAAGAGCAAAGGGCCAAGAGAAAAGGAGGGAAGATGAAAGAAGAGAAAGAAATAATATTGAGAAAGGAGGTGAGAGGGTTTTTTAAGGTTTATAGTATTGTTATTAGCCCTTTTTTCACACAAGAGTATTAAATATTTTAGGAGGTAATAAAGTATGAGTTTAAAAAGTAAGGTTTTAGTCCTACTTGTAGGATTGGCACTAATACTGAGTGCTGATGTAAAAGTAGGTGGAGAGAAATCGAGTGCCTCATCTATAGTAATATCAGGTGGAGTTAACGCTGGATTTTTGGGATGGTCTGAAGAGATTACTGAGTATATTGGCAACGCTACTGCTAATGACGACGGAAATTTTTGGTGGGGCAATGCATATTTAACTTTAGAGGCAACAGTTGCAGATAATGTAAAGGGTAAAGTTACATTAGAAAATAGGAATTACACTGTAGCAGCTGGTGCAGGTGCGTATAGTGATTTGTTTGGTAATGGCGCAAACTTAACACTGAATTTTAAAGAAGCATATATTACAGCAGGCGAATTTTTGTCTGAGTATTTAACATTTAGTATAGGTTTCCAAAATTTAGCATACAGTTTGCGAGGTGATGGTAACTATTTCTTAGTGAATTTACAGCGTTCAAATTCACCATTAGCGACTTCAACCGCGGCAGGAGGCTTTGGTCCTGCGCCAGGTGGAACAAGAGGGTGGAATCCTGCTCCAGCAGGGATAAAATTTACATTCGGTAGAAATGATACACCTTGGAAATTAGACCTTTTCTATTTTATACCTACATTTGACAGAACATTAATACTTGGTTCCGGAAGTAATGGTGGTGGTGCAGAAGTTGATGAAAATATTTTGGGTGTGGTGTTTGATTATAACTTTAGTGAGAAGAACCTGTTTACTGCCAGTATTATCGGCTTTGGTTTTGACCAATGGTTAAATGCTGTATGGAGCTTTGGTGCAGGGGTTGACTACTTCTTCAGAGTAGGCAATGGTGAATTAGAAGCTTACACAGAATGGTATCTTCAAACAGGTGATTTTTCAGCTACCCTTGACCAGGGTGCATTTGGTGGTTATGCCGGCTTGAGATATACTTTTGATATTGTTAGTGTTCGTCCGTATATTGATGTTTCATTCTGGTGGTTATCAGGTGATAACAATGCAGCTGATAGTGACCAAGAACAATTTTTATCTTATAGATATATTGGCAACAGCACTTTAATAGTTGAACATAATTTTTATGGCTTAGATGTAAGAGCAAACTATTGGGCAATAAAGGCAGAATTGGGAGGTAATTTTAATCTAAGAAGAGAGAAAGACTTTACAGCAAGTGTATCATATAACTTATTCAACTTAGTTGACGAAGCTACGGGAACTCCTGACGATTGAGTGAGTGAGTTTGATGTTAAGTTAAACTGGAATTACAACGATTCACTAAGTTTCACAGCAGCCGCAGGATTTTTGTTCGGTTCAGATGTATTAGATGCAACAGCAATAGATGGTGGAACTGTAGCAGATGATAACGCAAGCATATATATTTTAGAAACCAGGTTAAAATTCTAATATTATAGTTTAAAGGGAGGGGTTTTCCCTCCCTTTTTTAATTTATCTATAATTTTTTCTTAATTTTTAAATTTACAATTAGTCTTTATGTTGAAGGTTCAAGCTTTGTGGCTTCGACTTCACTATTTAAAATTTAATGGTTTATTGGATTCCTAAGTTTAATCTTCTTTTTGTTTTGCTTATAGGTTTTCAGTTACTGAATGGTTTTGGGATTTTAGGTAATAAAAATATACATTCTGCGAGTGGAGTTATTGAGCTGATTTTATTGCTATTAGTGTTTTCTTTTATACCTTTTCACATTGTAGCTTTATCAAAGGAAACGATACAGGTTTTAGATAAAAACAAAAGATTTGAGAGATATAAGAAGATTGTATCTGGTGTTAAAAAAGCTTCGTTTTTTTATGCTATATTAGGGTTCCTATTTATTTTATTGGTTATTTTATCGGGTGTAGGCATTATAACGGGGGTAAATAATAAGTTTTTTCATACTATTTCTGCGGTAATTTTCCCTGTTATTGTGATTTACATATTTGCTAAGCATTATTATTTAGGGACAATGTTATGTAGGATAGAGGAAAGTGTTTGTTTGAAAGGTAAATAAAGTTTAATGTTAAAGATTCAAAGTTTGACGGTGAATGTTGGAGGTTTAATGTTAAACATTTTAATGGTTGTATCTATTATATTTTGTGAAAGTAAGGATTATAAGAGTTTATTTGAGGATACTACATATAAAAATTATTGGGCGAGGTTTTATACTTTATTAAAACTTTGTAAAGAACCGGATAAGAATTATAAAACACTTTTACTTGCTTATGAGCATAAAGAAGAAGCGATATCAGAGTTAGCTACGGACTGTTTGTCTCGATTGCAGGATAAAAAGAATATAGATGACTTTATAAAAAAATACATTGACGGTAATAAAGGGAGTAAAAATATAAGGAGTAGTATAACTATTTTGTCTAGATTATCCAAGGATGAGCTTATAAAAAGATTGGATAAATTTAGTGATAAGATAAAGTCATTTGCATTGGAAACATTTACAGAAGAAGAGGTTGATAGGAGGTTGATAGAAAAGGTTAAGAAATTTTTAGGGAGTAAGTCAGATGAGGTGAAGATAAGTGCTTTGAAGATGCTTATAAAAGCAAATGGTATAACTACTGATGAAGATATAAATAGATTTTTGAATAGTAGTAATAAAATGGTGAAATTTCATGCGGAAAGAGCATTGTGTCTTTTGAATAAGGAGCGTTGTATTGAAGTTTTGCATAGTAAGATTAATACAAAGGATAATATGGAATTGTGTAATTTGATATATATATTAATGGAGTATGGTATACAAGAAGTTTATGAGGAGTTACTAAAAAAGGTAGATAATATGAAGGATTTTTTCAAGAAGAAGGTTATTTTTTCTGGATTAAGTTTGTTAGAGGATATTAGATTTAAAGAGGTTGTGTTGAAATACTGGAGAGAGTTGAGTATGAATTTTTTATCACTTTTATTTAATGTGTATATAAAGAAGTTTGATGAGGATTTTGAGAATATATCTGTGGAAGGTGTATATAAAAGAATAAAAAAAATTGGTGATGAGAGTGGTTTTAGAACGGTTGGGGTTCCTATGTTTTTTACATTGCCTGTTTACGGTAGAAGCATAGTGTTTGTGATTGATATGTCTGGTAGTATGACAAAAAGGGTTGGTGATTCTGAGGTAACTCGATTTGAGCTTGCAAGGAAAGAATTGGAGAAAGTTTTGAATGGGTTGGGACCTAATATAAAGTTTAATATTGTATTGATAAATAGCGAAACGGACAAGTTGAAAATAAGGCAGTTTTCTAATAATTTAGTTAGCGCAAATAAAGAACAGATAAACAAAGCATTAAATTATTTGGATAGTGCTTGGGAAAAGTTACAGAAGGTTAAAAGGGGGAGGTCTGACATTTATGATGCGTTAGATATAGCAATGAATGTTTCAGGTGTAGATACTGTAATTGTTTTGACTGATGGTAATCCGACATGGGGTAGATATACTTTGAGAGATAACATTTTACGCGAAATTAGTTTGCAGAATAGGTGTAAATTTGTTAGTATAAATACAGTGGCAGCAGGAGCAGGAAGGGAAGGAAGAGATTTTTTAAGAAAACTATCTTTAGAAAATTTTGGTGTTTTTAAAGAAGTAAAGTGGGAAAAATAAACGGTTAATGTTTGAGGTTTATGAGGATAGGTATCGTTGGTTGTAGCAGAGTGGGTTGTAGTTTTGCAAATGCAGTTTCTTCTAAGTTAAAAAATGTTAGTATAATACTATGTAAGGTTACCGCAAAAAAGGTTCCAGAACATAAAAATAATTTAATTCGTTATAGCTATAGTATTGAAGATACAATTAGTAGTTCTGATATTATATTTATTGCTGTGAAGGATGACAAAATATCTTACATTGTGCAAAAAATAACGAGGATGTGTATTGATATTAATGAGAAATATTTTTTACATTTTTCAGGTTCTATAACTTCTGATGTATTTTTACCGCTGAAGAGATTGTGGATGATAAAGGGAGCTTCTGCGCATCCTGTTGCAAGTTTTCCATCAGTTGAAGTTGGGACACAAAGAATGTTCAATATATGGTGGGTATTTGAAGGTGATAAGGAGGTTTTGAAAAAAATTAAGTTGGTTATTAAAATATTGAATGGCAGGATAGTTACAATAAGTAAAGAGGATAAGATTTTACACCATATAGTATGCGTATTTTCTGCGAATTTTTTGGTTGGATTACTTTATTTATCTGAGAGATTGGCAAAGATAATTGATGAGAGAAGAGATTATCGTATTTATTTGCCTCTAATAAAATCTGTTATAGATAATATTAAATGTTCTGAAGAAGTGAAGGATATATTAACAGGTCCAGTTGTAAGAGGCGATGTGGAAACAATTAGAGCGCATTTGGCTTTTTTGCGCAAGTACCCTAAGTTCTTACGATATTATAAAGTATTCTCCTCGGTTTTATTGGATATGGTCACGGATTTGGATAGGTACACTTATAAAAAATTAAAAAAATTATTGAATTGATTGGATAAAAAGAATTTTAAGTTTTAGTGTTAATGGTGAAGGTTAAAAAGTTTAAATAAGTGAGTATGAATGTTGTATTGGTAGGGTTTATGGGATCTGGAAAAACCACTGTAGGTAAGTTGATAGGTAAGTATTTAAAAAGGAGATTTTACGATTGTGATGAGTTGATTGCCCAAAAAATGGAGCTTTCTTTAGAAGAAATCTTTAAGAGGTATGGTGAGATAAGGTTCAGGAGCATCGAAACGGAAGTTTTAAATATGCTATCTAAGTTAAATGATATTGTGATTGCAACTGGTGGCGGAGCTATTACAAGGTACAGAAATGTGGAACTTATTAAAAAGAATGGTGTTGTGATCTATTTGTATACAGATTTACTCGAGTTATATGAAAGGACGAAGATAGATAAAACGAAAAGACCTTTACTTGTTCTTGAAGGTGGTAATTTTTTTAGCAATATGGCGCGACTTGTTAGTCAGCGAGAGGAATTGTATACAAAAATAGCGGACATAAAAATTGATACGACGAATAAATCTCCCAAGGATGTGTCAGAGGAAATTATAAGAAAACTCAAAGAGAGAAAGTATATTTAATATCTAATAAATGATTAGAAAATGAGCAGTTTGCACGCTGTCAAAGAATCAATTTTCGCTGACATTGTAAAGGATAGATTCAGTCAATTAAGGTTATACTCTCGTTTGTATAATAAAGTAAAAATTTTATCTGTGGGTAAGGAGAATCTTACAGATGGACCTGACTTTTTAGGTGCTAAGGTTCAGTTTGATGATAGAGTTGAGTGTGGGGATATTGAAGTGCATGTAAATTCTTCTTCGTGGTATTTTCATAACCATCATATTGATAGCAAATATAAAAATACTATATTAAATCTATGCTTGAAAGATGATTCAGAAGAGGGATATAATATATATTCTGATGACAAGATTGTAACTATTGCATATGTGGATGAGAATATATACAATAGTTTAAAAGAGGAGATGAATAAACAATTCATATATAATAAAACTTCTGCAGCGGGAGGGTTGTGTGCGCCTTTTAATAATGAGAACAATATCGGAAAGTATTTACAACATTTCGGGATGGAAAGGTTTAATGCTAAGGTTAAGAAGTTTAAAAATTCAATACAAAGATACGGGGTGGAACAGGCGTTCTATATTGCACTGTTAGAATTATTGGGATATGTTCATAATACAGAAGGATTTACAAAGGTTGCAAATGATGTGCCATTTTCTTATTTGAAAAAACTTTACACTGACGGTATTATCAGCGAAGTGAATGGCGTTTATGAGTTATATTTAAAAGCAATTGAAAAAATAGAAAGTTCTCAAGGTTCAAAGTTATGGAATAGAAAATCTATTTTTCCTAAAAGTAATCCATTGATAAGGTTGAAACAAATATCACCATTTATTTTTTCATTATTGTCTGTAGATGTTAAATCGTTTTTGAAGAATATGTATAATTTATACAAAGATAACAAAATAGAGAGATTTTTGAACAACATTATAAAAAGTCGTTTTATTGTGAGAAGTATAGTATTTAATGTAATATTGCCATTTTTTAAGATATATGTTGAAGAATTTTTAAATAATGATATATATGAATGTAAGGCATTACCTACAAATTATCTGACTCGGCTGGCACTTAATAGAATGTTTTATAATAACAAAAAAATCAGGTTAAAAAAGGAGATACATCAACAAGGGATAATGTATTTATCAAAAAACTATTGTTCTTATGGATTAAAAGGTTGCGAATGGTGTTCGCTTTATATAGAGTATACAGCTTAGTTAAGGTTTCAAGTTTTATGTTTGAAAAATGAGTAAGATTCTTTTTATTTTTAATGGAAAGAAAAGAAATAAGATGTTTTCTCATTGGGGAGGGTTTGGATATGAATTAAAAGATTGTTATGAGGGAGACTGTTTAAAAAAATGGGGTAGGTTTATACATAAATATAAAAATGTCCCTTCGTTTGGATTTATATCTTATGAATTATTATATAACTTTCGGGAATTTAGAAATGTAGTAAAAAGTAATAGCAAAAATTTGAATTTTGAAATACCACTTATATGGTGGGGTGTATTTAATAAAAGTGCCTTAAATTTAAAATTTGCTATTCAAAATGCAAAATGGTTGAGAAGTTATGAAAGTAAGGGGTATTTTGAACTAACTTCTAATTTAACATCCAACATATCTCATACTGAGTACATTAGAAAGGTTAAAACCATAAAAAATTATATAAGTAGAGGAGATGTTTATCAAGTGAATTTGAGTTTCAGGATTGATGGAAAATATGAAGGAAGCACTTTATATTTATATAGATATATGGATAATAAATTTTACCTACCTTACTCTATATTTTTTTCTTCTGATAAATATAGTTTTACAACATTGAGTCCGGAGTTGTTTTTGTTAAAGGTAGGAGATGATATTTATACTCGCCCTATTAAAGGAACTTTAGCAAGAACTAAAAAAGGAGTAAAGTATGCAAAAGAATATTTCGAAAATAGTGTCAAAGATAAAAGAGAACTTGATATGATTATTGATGTGGAAAGAAACGATTTTTACAGGATATGCGACTTAGATAGTGTGAAGGTTGTTGATAAAAGGGTAGAAATTTTCCCCAATGTGCATCATCAAGTGGCGACAATAAAGGGCAGATTACGTAGTGGAGTAACTTTGGCAGAGATAATCGAAAATAGCTTCCCAAGTTCTTCAGTTACTGGTGCTCCTAAATCGTCCGCAATAAAGATAATAAATGAATTAGAACCGCACAAAAGATATATCTATACAGGTGGTATAGGTTTTCATTATAAAGATACTTTTCTTCTTGCACTGGGTATTCGTTCTATCTTATTTAGAGGTAATAACTTGCATATTTATACAGGTTCAGGTATTACTTATCTTTCTAACCCTGAGGAAGAATTGAGAGAGTGTGAAGCGAAAATAAATAACTATAAATTTTTGTTAGAGGAATTAAAGATAGGTAATAAATCGCCTAAAAGAAAGTAGGTACTCCCTTTCTTGTTTTTGAGGTTTAAAATTAACCTTTTTTACATAATTTATCGTATCCGTTAGTGGTTATATATATGTTATGCGGATGATTAGGGTGATGAAGATACCTAACAGTTTCTAAAGGTAATTATATAGATTTTGAAGGCATAAGAATTTGCACTAATGCGATGGTTATTCTATATAGAAAAAAACTATTTTCATATTCAATTTATCCACTGCGTGCATTATGCATTGCAACAATACCGAAAACTAAATATTTATAAAATTTTAACTATTGGCTCGGGCAATTTTTGTTAATTATTGATATAATTTTTTAATCTCTTTTATTTAGTTTTTCTCTATAAATTTTGCTCGCCTTGAACAGTATATCTTTTTCTATTTTAGTTAATGAATCATAACCAAATTCATATATTTTTTCCAATATATTATCTATTTGTTTTTCTATGTTTTCAACATAATTTTTTCTCGCCTGTACCTTATGCGCCTTATAGCTGTTTATTATAGAACTTACAATAGTAGATATCTTTTCATCAAAATATACACATAACATTCCACATAAATGTCCTAATTTCCAATATTCTTTTTTATCGTTATGTAGAACTAGAAGTGAAAATACTACACAGAAGATTGGATATCCATACTTAAACCAGCGATTATCTGATTGACTACGTAAATAAAACCACAGTGCATTGAATATATAAAACCATAATCCATAGATATATGCATTCTTAAAAAATAAACATGAAAAAACTATAAACAAAAAATATGACTCCAGAAATATGCGTAATATTTTGAAAGTGCCCACTAAATATTCAACATTCTTCGCAATAAGAAATATGAAGAAAATATATGTAAATATTTCCCAGTAACTATAAGTTATAAACGGTGCAGTAAATACCCTAAAGAAAGAATTACCTTTTAGAATACTTGAAGGTAGTAGCGCAAAATGAGAGATATATTGTTCACTTGAAACATTGTATGATGATTCATGGGAAATTTTTACGATAAAAAATGACATGACATAGGCAAAGACAACAATATTAAACGGCATTTCTGTAACTTTATATCTCCTATGTGTATAGTTCATTTTTCGACATATATAATTTTATATTACAATTATGAAAATAAACTATTCTAAACTAAAATTAGTTTTTTAACTATCTCATACCTAATTTAAAAAGTAAAAGTAACCTAATACATTAGAAGTGCATGCGGACTTACCATGTTGGTATAATAATATAAAGTTGTTACTATTTAAATTTTTTATATATATTCTTGCAAACCTTTTACAATTTAGTATATTATTTCGTTTTATAAGTTGTATTTTTGGTTTAAGGAAGTTTTAAAATTTCCTCAAACATTATCTTGAGAGTATCATATTTTTGTGCTGTTTTATGTATTTTTCTGTGCTTCAATTTTTAATTGAACTGTTTTTATATGTGGATATAATATGTGGATAAATTTTTAGGGGAGAAAGAATGAATTATAAACTTTTAATACCAGGTCCAACGATAGTATCAGAAGAAACTAATGCTCAACTTGTAAGACCACTTATTTCACATAGACAAGAGGAGTTTGCAAGTTTATATACTAATTTGAAACATAATTTACAAAAGATTTTTAATACAAAAAATTATGTATTTTTTATAACGGGTAGTGGCACCTCATCTATGGAGGGAGCGGTAAGAAATGTTGTTAAGGAAAAAGTTCTGTGTTTTTCTAATGGCGAATTTGGTAATAGATTTATAAAAATAGCTAAAGCGAATGGGTTAAAGGTATGTGAGGTGGAATTACCTTATGATAGACCTATAACAGCAGATGTTGTAGAAGAGAATATAAAAAAATATAATCCCGAAGCTATAACTATCGTTCATAATGAAACATCGACTGGGATAGCAAATCCGCTTGAGGAAGTGGCATTGGTTTTGAAAAACTATCCTGATGTTATAAGTATAGTGGACACAATAAGTTCAGCCGGTTCATATATCATTGATTTAGATAGATTAGGTATTGATATTATTATTGGAGCATCACAAAAAGGTTTTGCCTGTCCCCCGGGGTTGTCTTTTGTTATATGCTCCCAGAAAGCGTTAAAAAAAGCACATACTGTTACTACACGAGGATTTTATATTGATTTTTTAAGTTTTTTAAAATTTGATGAAATATCTCAGGTTCCGTTTACACCAGCTATTAATTTATTCTATGCACTTGATTTTAAAGTAAAGAAGATTTTAGAGGAAACTATTCAAGTAAGATGGGAACGTCATAAAAGAATGAAGGAGTATGTTAGGAATTGGGCTAAAAAATATTTTACCTTGTTTCAAAAGGATGAATTTGCATCAGATACAATAACTTGTATCAACAATACAAAAGGTTTAAATATAAAAGAATTGAATGGTTATTTAAGAAAACGCGGGTTTGTTATCTCCGATGGTTATGGTGAAATGAAAGGGAAAACATTTAGAATAGGACATATCGGTGATACACAGCTTTCAGACTTACAGAAATGTACTAGCGCAATAGAAGATTATCTTAAAGAAAATAAAATTATTTCATAATATCAGGGAATATATTGGATTTATATAGTAGATAATATAGATGAGTAAAGATATTGTATATATTTGTAAATTTTGTGGCAATAGATATATAAAGTGGCAAGGTAAGTGTGGTCAATGTGGTAATTGGGATTGCTTGGAAGAAACAATTGTAAGTCCTCAAAAACATAAGAAGGAAGCTAATTTTAAAGCAAAAGTAATAAAGTTATCTGAGATTTCATCACAAAAAATGGAAAGGATATTGAGTGGTTTTAAAGAAGTGGATAGAGTGTTGGGTGGTGGTTTTGTTTTGGGTTCTGCTAACTTGCTTGCAGGTGATCCAGGTGTGGGTAAATCTACGCTTGTTTTACAAATCGCATTACATCTTGTAACTACAGAAAAAAAGGTAATGTATGTATGTGCGGAAGAATCACCGGAGCAAATCTACAGTAAATTTTCGCGATTTGGGAAAAATAACTTTAATATAGAAAATTTATTGTTTGCACAAGAGCTCGTTGTTAGTAATGTTGTAGAATTGGCTGAACAGTACAAGCCTGATATGCTTATAATTGATTCTATTCAAATGTTAATATCTTCAGAATTTATGAGTAGCGCAGGTTCTGTTGTTCAAATTAGAGAGTGTGCCGGAGAATTAATTAAATGGGTTAAAAAGACTAAAACTATTCTTATCTTGATTGGACATATTACTAAAGATGGTTTTATAGCCGGACCTAAGATTTTGGAACATATGGTAGATACTGTTTTATATTTTGAATCACAGACGAATGCGACTTTTAGAATTTTGAGATCAACGAAAAATAGATTTGGTTCTGTTCCTGAAAGTGCTATGTTTGATATAAGAACAGATGGCATCATTGAAATTCAAAATCCATCAACATTATTTGTGAGTGAACTTAAAGATGATGTATCAGGTTCTGCAAAGTTTCCTATGGTTTTTGGTAGTCGTCCAGTTATAACAGAAGTCCAAACTCTCTTGACAAAGACTGTTTATCCTACACCTGTAAGAAGGAGTAGTGGTATTAATATTATTAAACTGCAAATCTTATTAGCTATAATAGAAAAAAAATTGGGATTCTATTTTTCGAATTATGATGTGTATTTGAATGTGGTAGGAGGAGTGTATATTGACGAACCAGCTGTAGATTTGCCTATAGTTGTTTCATTATTATCTGTAGCCAAGAATAAAACCATATCTTGTGACGCTGTATTTTTTGGAGAAATTGACCTTTTAGGATATATAAGACCTGTCAATTTATCTTTGCTTCGTGTTACTGAAGCAATTAGACAAGATTGTTCATATATATATGCTCCTCTTGCAAATTATAAAGAAATTTCAAGAGAGTATAAAACAGATAAAAACAGATGTAAGGTGGTAGGGTTATCTCATATCAAAGAAATTATTAATATCTTAGGAACACAAAGATAAAACAAGTTTTAATGTTACAATATAATGTCCGGTAAATTTTTTACCTTCATACCCCTTGACAATTGAAATTTTTGACATATTATATAACAATTTTAATAGAAAATCCGTGAAGGATATGATTGTTGTGAAAGTGTTATTAGTGTGTGGGGGGTAATGCTACTTTACAATCAAGATTCTAATTCCATTAGTATAAAAAATCCTTACATACCTGATGAGAAAGAGACTAAGAAAAGAACAAAGATATATAAAAAAATGTGGGAAGAATTAGAAGACAAAAACAAAAAAGATATTATATCAGATGAAGTTACCTTAAAAGATGTATGTGAAATTTATAGAATCGAAGATGCTTATAAATGCAATGACTGCTTTAAATTTGTTTTAGAGGAACAAAAATCTTGGCATGACATTTCTTACAAATTAGAGAGTGTAAAATTAGGTATTAGATATGGATGCTCAAAATGCAAAAAGAGCTATGTAGGAAAATCAAAAACTTATTGTCCTAAATGTAAAGGAAAGTTGAAAAGTGAATTAATAGAAGTTGTAGAGATTGAGGACAACGGACAAAAGTATTTTATGGAGAAAAAAACTGATAAAAGAATCTGTTCATTTGAACAATATAGTGAAGAAAAAAATGAAGAGATTAAGTAAATTTCATATTTTTGAAGGGAAACCACCTCCATGAAAAATTAGTGAAGTGTTAATATGCATATAAAGTTAAGGAGATAGGGATGAAAAATAAACTAATAGTGGTGATGATAGTGGTAGCTGCAATATTGCTTGTAGGTGTAAGTTTTAACCTAACAGGGGCTTCTATAAAAAATATTGAAAAAGTGGTTATTTTACAAGAAGAAAATGAGGAAGAAGTTAGTGATAATGTGGATGACAAAAAAGAAGGAGAAATTGGTAGCGAAGAGGAAGAGGAGTTAGAGGAAGAGGAAGAAGAATGGTTAGATTATGAATTGGGTAAAGTTGATCCTCAAACAAAGAAAGCAACAAGATATGTTTGTAAGGGATGCGGTGAGGTTATGCTTCAACCGTTTAAATGTGAAATATGTGAAAAAGATGCAGAAAAAGAGGAGTTAGAAGTAGAAGAAAAAAATGGTAAATGGTATATAAAAGGAACAGATACGCGGGTTGTAGAAAAAGAACCGGAAGAAGAGGAAGAGTTACCTGAAGAAGAGAAAGAATCAACTGAAGAGGAAGGATCAACTGGTGGAGGTAAGTGAGAATAATGATGATAAATTTAGGTGAATGCCTAAAAAATATATATTTTTTGTATAAGGAGAAGAAAAATGGATAAAGTATTAGTATTAGTTGTAGTATTAGTGGCAATGTTACTTTCTGTAGGTAACGGTAGTATTCAGACCGCTCCTACAAAAGATAATGTCAAAGTTGTTTTACTACAAGAAGAAGGAGGTGACGAACAACTACCTACTACTACTGTGCCTCCTGAAGAAACTAAGGAAGAAGAGGAAGAAGAAGAATTGGAAGAAGAGGAAGAATGGGACTATGAATTAGGTAAAGTTGATCCTCAAACTAAAAAAGCTACAAGGTATGTGTGTCAGGATTGCGGTGAAGTTCAACTTGAACCATTCAAATGTGAAATATGTGAAAAAGATGCTGTGAAGGAAGAGTTAGATGTGGAAGAAAGGAAGGGTAAGTGGTTTATAAAAGGGACGAATACTCAGGTCGTAGAGAAAGAACCTGAAGAGGAAGAATGGGAAGAAGAAGAGGAAGAAAAGGAAGAAGAAAAGAAGGAAAAACCTGAAGAGGAAAAAGAAGAAAAATCAAGTGGTGGTGGTAAACCAAGCGTAGGATATTAATAAACTTTACATCTGAAAATTATTAAGGGGGCAAAAATTGCCCCCTTTTTTATTTGCTGATTAGTTAAAAATGTTGAGTTTGCCATATGAAAGTTTGTATATTTTATCTGTAAGCTTAGCTAAAAACATATTGTGGGTGGTAAATACTATTGTTATCCCATAATGAGTATTAATTTCTTTTAATAACTGAAGGATATTTTCTGTATTAACATTATCTAAATTCGCGGTCGGTTCGTCACAAAATAATATTTTAGGGTGTTTTAAAAGAACACTTGCCAACGCTACTCTTTGCTTTTGTCCCGTTGAAATTTCTGTTATTTTTCGTTTTAATATATCACTAATACCTAGTTTCTCACTTATAATTTTTATTTCCTCTGAGATATTAACTTTTTTATTCTTGATTTTCAATGGTAATAGAATGTTTTCATATACATTTAACTCTTTCAATAGTGGAACATTTTGAAATAAAAATCCTATGGTAGTTTTTAAATAATGATTTTTTTCAGTTGGACTTATTTCCGTCGTATCTCTACCAAAGAGTTCATATTTGCCAGAATCAAAACTATCCATAAGACCAAGGATATTTAATAATGTGGTTTTACCTGCTCCTGAAGGACCCACTATAAATACGATTTGGTTTTCATATATATCTAATGTTATATTGTCCAGAACCTTTATAATAAATTTACCATCTATATATGATTTGCAGAGGTTTTTTACAGATATAATCTGGTTACTCATTTTTGAGTGTGAGTGCTGGATTTAGCTTAACAGCCTTTATCGCTGGCAAAAGAGAAGCAAGTAAAAGTATCACAATATTTAAAGATGTAATGAATCCAATCCATTGCCAACTCCAGTAGTATGGGATAGAGTAAAATAAATATTCTTGAGGAGGAAATAATTGAAATCCTGTATACTTTTCTAAAAATTTTGCTATTTCATTTATATTTTTTGCAAATAAATAACCAAAAGTAGTGCCAAAGATTGAGCCATTTAATGCTATAGTAAGTGCAATTATTACAAATATGTAAAAAATCTGGATGTTTGTTGTACCTAAACTCTTTAAATACCCTATTTCTTTAGTTTTATTTGCTACCAATGTATAAAGTAATGAACCAAATCCAAAGCCTGTAGTAATTAAGATTAAAGTGATGATTATTTGTGTAATATTTCTTTCAACTTCAACAGCAGTTAATAAACTCATTTTTTCATATGTACCGCTTAAAATGTGGAATTTTTTTGACTCCTTATTTAATTTTTTATTAAGTTCGATTGCTGTTTTTTTAAGCTTTTTGATATTTTTAACTTGTAAATATACAACATTTATTTTCGGATTTGATAATTTCTTTTGAAAATCTTTTAGGTTTACAATAAGATAAAAGTTATCATACTCATACAGATTTGTGCAGAAGTTACCAATTATTTTCATATCAATTTCTATTGGTAAAGTGATTCCTGTTGGCAATAGGGAAAAGAACTTTGCTTTCCTATTTAAGTAAGAAGATGTATCATATATACCACAACCGAGATAACCATACAATTTTTTAAACTTTTTCATGTATACAGAGGGATAAAAATATTGATACCAGCTTTTAGGCAGAGTGTTAATTGGTAATGCCCATAGTTTTACAGGCTTTGAATCATTACCTACTTTAATAATGCCAAAGGTTTCTATAGATGGTATAATCATGGCTATATTTGTATTACTTTGAAGTTCATGTTGAATTTCTTCTATCGAAAAATAATCATTTTCATAATGGGATATTATTAAATCCGTAGATAAACCTTTAGCGATTTTTTCTAAATCTACGGCAAAACCTTTCATAACTGAATGAACAACAACTAATGTTGCTGTTCCAAGAGTTAGTCCAATTATAGGTAGAATAAGAAGAATCTTATTTTTTAAATATTTGATTGCTAAATATAATGATATTGGCAATTATTTATAAAGGCTTTAAAGTAGGAAATAAAATAACATCTCTTATAGAGTCATTTCCTGTAAGAATCATAACAAGGCGGTCAATACCTATTCCTAAACCAACGGCTGGTGGCATGCCATATTCCAGGGCTTCTATAAAATCCTCATCAACTTTTTCATATCCTTCTTCTTTTTCTCTTATTTGTTGGAAGAAACGTTGTCGTTGGTCAATAGGGTCATTTAGTTCGCTGAAAGCATTTACAATTTCTATACCACCAATGAAAAATTCAAATCTTTCAACCCATGCGTTGTTTTTTAATGAGACCTTAGCTAATGGACTTATTGCTTTTGGGTAGTCGATTATGAAGGTAGGTTGTATCAATTTATTTTCAATAACTTTTTCAAATAGTTCGTTTACATTAAATTCGTATGATTTTTCTTCTTTGTAAAGTCCATTCTCTTTTACTTTTGATAATATCTTTTCTTTATCTTCAAAATCAAATCCCGTGTATTTTTTAATAATTTCTGCATAGGATATAACTTCAAACTGAGTTAAATTAATGGTATGTCCTCTAAATGTAACCATATTATTTTGGGTATATTTTGAAGCAAGTTCTATGATGAGTTTTTTAGTGAGTTGTATAAAATAATGGTAATCCATGAAACTTGCGTATGCTTCCAAGGTTGTAAACTCAGGATTGTGTTTTGTAGATATACCTTCATTTCTGAAATTTTTTCCAATTTCATATATTTTCTCAAAGCCAGCTACAAGTAGTCGTTTCAAGTATAATTCAGGGGCAATTCTTAAGTATAAATCGCAATCAAGAGCATTATGATGAGTAATAAATGGTTTTGCAGTTGCACCTCCTGCTATTGGATGTAAATAGGGCGTTTCAACTTCTAAAAAGCCTTCTCTTGTAAAAAAAATCCTTATATCGCATATTATATTTGAACGTTTTTTAAAGGTTTCATAAGATTTTGGATTTGCTATTAAGTCAAGATATCTTTTTCTATAAATCAGTTCCTGGTCTTTGAGACCATGCCATTTTTCAGGTAAAATTCTGAGTGATTTTGACAGTAGTTGAGATTCTTTTATAAATATTGTAATTTCTCCCGTATGAGTTTTAAACAACTCTCCAGTTACACCTATTATGTCTCCAATGTCGAAATTTTTTGCAATTTCAAAATTTTCTTTACCTATTACATCTGATTTAAAATATAACTGGATTTTACCTGTTTCATCTTTTAAATCCATAAAAAAAGTTTTACCATGTTCCCTACGGGAAATGATTCTTCCAGCAGTTCTTACAGTTTTTTTATCCTCAAATTGTGCTTTGAGGGTGTTAATACATTCTTTATCAAATCTACCTCCCCAGCAATTTATTCCTTTCCTCTGTAAATTTTGTAATTTTTTAAATCTAACTTCTTCCATAAAAATTTACAATTTTAAAACTATTTTTGATATATTTGTATCTTATAATTTTTTAACTTGTAAGTGATATTAAATAAAGGGTGTCGATTTACAAGATATCATAGGATTAGTAAAAATATAGAGTTTGATATTATTTTTAAGAAAGGTAAGAAGGTAAGAAATGATAAAATATCGATATTTTTGACGAATAATAATTGCAAATTTAGTAGGTTAGGGATAGCTATTAGTAAACATGTCAAAAAAGCAGTTGCAAGAAATTATCTAAAAAGAATTGCAAGAGAAGTTTTTAGAAAAAATAAACATCTACTTGTTGATGGGAGTGATATAATTATATTATTCAAAGCCGTAATAAAGTACAAAGAATTAGAAGATTTTTTTGTCAAAATTTTTCCTAATGCTAAGTAAAAATTATATTTTTGACATATTCAAAGGGATTTATTTAGGAATAAGGCATATTATTTTTGGTAATTTTTATTATTGTAACTATATTCCATCTTGTTCAGAATATGCATTTCATATTTTGAAGAAAGAGAAATTTTTTAAGGCAATTTATCTTATTTTGATGCGTCTTGTTAGATGTCATCCTTTAAACCGATTGCCCAAATAGCGAGATTCTATGTAATCGCGATTTTAGGCAAACTATTATTATCTTTCTACATTCTAATTAGAGTGGACATAATGTTCGTTATCTACTAATGAACTTACTAAATTATCTCTAAAAGTTTTTGTTGTATTATCAAATCTTTTTATGCTTATATAAAATTCTGATAAGATTTCTATATAGCTTTTCCGCATTTTTGGTTGTATATTAAGAGGCTTTAAAGTTAATCTTAGTTAAGTGTAAACATCATCATATAAGAAGTTTATTTTGTCATAATTTTTAAGAGTGCATTTTTTAAAGTATTAAGCAATTTAACATAATACAATTTTTCAAGAATCTATTGCAAGAATCGCTTGACAAAAAAGAAAAGTGTGTTATATTGGTATACAGTGAAATGAAGTGGGAAATAGTAGAAAAAGATTTTATAGGCACCTATCCACAAGTGATGGATTCTAAAAACAGAATAGTTCTACCTTCTAAATATAGAGAGATATTGAATAAGTTCTATAAGACGAATAAAGTTTATTTAGTGCCAAGTTTATATAGAATTTCAGAACAGGAGAATTTTCCCTATATCAGGGTTTTACCACCACAGATCTGGCAGAAACTTACTGATTCTACTTTTAAACAATATTTTTTGAGTGAACAAGGAAAAAGTTTTAGCAGATTATTCTGGGAAAGTATATCGGAAGTTATGGATAAGGTAGGACGTATCGTATTAAATCAGCGACTTATAAAATTTGGATGCATAGAAAAAAATATAGTCATAGCAGGAATGAAAGAATGGTTTCAAATATGGGATAAAAATATTTTTGACAATATTAATGTGAAACTTGCAAGTATAGATTTAGATGAATTTATGGCAAAGGAAAAGCTAAATTAAGGAGAAAAGGTATGCAGAAAGTAAATTTAGAGACGGTTTACAAATTTTTAGAAGATCCTGATTCCTTTACTGATGAAGAATCTTCTAAAGTGTGTGAATATTTAATAGCACTTAAGGAAAAATTAAAGTATATGAATAGTAAATACAATCTCAATCTTAACATGAGTGACTATATAACATCTGTGATTGAGAAATATTATTCCACTGTTGTAAATATTTCGGCTTCAGGATAATTTTTTGAAATTGGAGATTCTAAAGAAATCAAATTGAGATAACCGATATTAGTTAAAAAGAAGGGTAGGGCAGTTTGATTTTTGTCCAGTTTTATGTGAATCTGTTTAGTGTATAGGAATTGCTTGACAAAATATTTATTGTTATTATTATTTGCAAAGCGTATAATTATGCGCTTATTGAAAAAAGGAGGAGAAGAGTATGAATATATATGTAGGTAATCTTGCAGAGGATGTAACAGAAGAGGAATTACGATCTGCATTTGAAGCATATGGCGCTGTTACATCAGTTGCCATAATAAAAGATAGGAATACAGGGCAATCACGAGGATTTGCTTTTGTAGAAATGCCTTCTCAAGATGAAGGTAAAAATGCAATAAGCGATTTGAATGGTAAAGAATTAAATGGAAGAACATTGAAAGTATCAGAAGCATATCCCAAACCACAGAAAAAGCAATTTTTTAAAAGAGAAGGAAACAAAGAAAGAAAACCTAGGTATTGAGAATATTTTAGACTAACAGAGAATAAAAAGTAAAAGAGATAAGAGAGGGAATATATAAAGTGTGAAGAATTTCTTTATATATACACTGGTAAGCATTATTATTTTTTTATATTTGGCATTTGTTCTTATTCCTATAGGAATTATTTTATCTATACCTCTCTATTTTCTAACCAAAAATAGCGTTTTAAAATTCCATATTGTGCAGATGGGTTTATTGGCATTAACTTTTTTTTTGCTTTCTGTTATATTTTTTGGTAGTGGAATTATTTTCTTACATATACTTGTATTTATCCCATATATTATCATATTTTTAATTCTTGCTATTCTGGAAGTCATCTACTTAATCAAAAATAAGAAAATAAAATTACCTATATTTGGTGAGGTTGCTGAGAATCTTATGAGAGGAAATATTTAATTTTTAAAGAAACATAAATATGTAAATAATAATTGCAATGGTAAAGATAAGCAAAATAGTAGGTAGACAAATAGTGGATTCGCGAGGTAATCCTACCTTAGAAGTGCAAGTGTATCTTTCTGAAGGTGTTAGCGCTATCGCATCTATTCCTTCTGGTGCATCTCGTGGTTCAAAAGAAGCATTAGAACTCAGAGACACAGATAATAAAAATATTTTGGAAGGTAAGGCGGTATATAAAGCAATTGAAAGAATAAATGGTATTCAAACTATAATTAAAAGAGAGTCATTTGATAGTGTAACTTCATTTGATAAATTTGTTATTGAACTTGATGGGACAAGTAATAAAACAAACTTAGGCGCGAATGTTACATTGGGACTTTCAGTATCATTTGCTAAGGCACTTGCCGCATTACAAAAAACTCATTTATATATATTATTAAATGAAGAGTTTAATATGTCTTCAAAATATAAAATGCCAGTTCCTTTGTTTAATTTTATAAATGGTGGGGTTCACGCTGACAATAATCTTTCAATTCAGGAATTCTTTTTAATACCTTCAGGACAAGATAGTTTTAAAGATATGCTCTTTAAATCTCTGGAAGTTTTTTATAAACTTAAGAAAATATTGAAAGAAAATGGAAAAAGTACTCTCGTAGGAGATGAAGGTGGCTTTGCTCCTGTCTTGGAGAATGATGAGGAAGCACTTATTTATTTAAAAAATGCTGTTAACAATGCTGGATTTAAGGTAGGTGTTGATTTTACCTTTGGTTTAGATTGTGCTGGTAGCCAATTGTTTCGGGGAGGTGGTTATTCTTTTTTCAAATTGAAAAGTCCACCGCAAAGTTATTATGATTTTGCGAAACACTATTACTCATGGATTGAAAAATATGACCTAACCGTTATAGAAGATCCCTTTGATGAAGAGGATTATTCTGCATGGCGTAACTTTACAAAAGAAGTAGGAAGTAAAATTATAATAGTTGGTGATGACATATACTGCACCAATATTGAGTATATAAAGAAGGGTATAAAAGAAAATTTTTCAAATTCTGTTTTGATAAAACCAAATCAAATAGGAACCATTTATGAAACATATTTAGCGGTGAAACTTTCCAAAGACAGTAACTTTAAAACAGTATTTTCTCATCGTTCTGGAGAAACCGAGGATATATGGGCATCCCATATTGCCATAGCCTTTGCTACTGATTATGTAAAGTTTGGCGGATTATCCCGCTCAGAACGATTAGCAAAATATAATGAACTTATGAGAATAGAAGAAAATCTATTTAATGATAAAGTTCCGCATAGAATTGCGTAAATTAAATAGCTCTCTTTATTTTCTTTTTGGAGTATTATTTTGTCTTTACCTTTCATTAAAATATAGTAGTAAACAATTTGTTAAAAAAAAGATTGAAATTGGACAAAAAATCATAGAGTACAATAACGATGTTGAGAATGATAAAGCGAAGCTTATCTCAAAAATAAAATCTTTACAGGAACAGTTCCATAAAATTAAAGACAATAAACTAATAGATCGCAGCGTTGAATTATTACATATAAGAAAAATTATTGATGAAATTGATATAAGAATATTAAATTACACAACGAAAAATGAAATGAACTTGCTAAAAAAACAATTAGAAAGAGAAGAAACTATAAATACATATTTCATATTATTTAATAAATCAATAAGTGAACATAAATTTAAAAATGCATATAGGTTTGCAAAGATACTTTACGCTATTACTAAGAGGAAGGAATTCTTAATGAAGATAAAAGACGAGAAGTTAATAATTTATAAAAAATTAGCTGATAAAGAATTTTCAAAGAACAATTATACAGCCGCTAAAAACTTTTATACTATGTATTTCACTTTGAATCCTACAGAAGAAGTAAAAGAAAAAATATTGACAATTAATAATATTCTTGCTTTGAGAACACAAGATATAGAGATAGCCAGAATTGAAAGACTTATTCAAAAAGCCAAAATCTATGAGAGTTCATATAAAATATTACATTCATATTACATATTGAAACATGTTCAAAAGATGGGGCAAACAAAATATGAGTTAAGAAACATTATAAATACTTTGGCTAAAAAATGGCAAGAAACAAAGCAGATAGCGAAGAATTTTATGAAACAAGTATTTACTCTCATAAAGAAAGATAACCGACAGGATTTGGAGTTAGCTAAAAAAAAGTTGGAACTAGCTAAGAAATATTTTCCATATTTTTATAAGTACGATGCAATACTAAATGATATAAATAAAAAACTGCGATATGCGGGAATGATTTTAATTCAAGGAGGGGTCGTAGAATTTTTTGACCCTAAAACCAAAAAATTAATTTCTAAGAAAGTCAACAGTTTTTATATAGATAAAGAATATCTAAAATTTGGTGAATATTTAGAGTTTTTGGCTAATACTGATAAGCAAAAATTTGAAACATTGAGAGAAAGATTATTATCACATAAATTTAAGGGTAATATTGCAATTCAACCTTTAGAACTTATAAGCTTTAATGACATCAAAAAGTTTGCAAAACATGTCAATAAGCGATTACCAACTATAGCGGAACTGGTAAGGTTTTGTAATTATATAATAGAGAATAATACTATAGACAACAATCTAAAAAAATTAAGTATATTATCTAAAGAAATTATTCACAATAAGATAGTTGTAGCGGGTTACAATTATTTGATGAAAGATAATATTGATAAAGGATGTAATGTAACTTTTCTTGTACCCAAAAACATGGGTATTCTAGGAGTGGGTGTAAAACTTGTCAAAACCGTAAAGTGACAAACCATTACTTCTATTGAACAGTTAAAAAAACAAATAAATCTTTATTTCTTTCGTAATTATATAATAAAGAGGAGAAGTTATATTGGAGGATAGTAAGATGGTAAAGAAGGTGTCAATAGTTTTATGTTTATTTTTGTTGCATTTTGTAATATTTGGTGCAAATTTTGAAAAGAAAGCATTTGAAAGAATACTTACAAATATTTATAAAGGTGCAACACAGAATGTTGAAAGCGTGATTACAAAAGTATTACAAAATGTGAAAAAAGATAAGTATAAACATATACTTTTATTTCTAAGAGCTTATTCAAGTTATACAAGATTTCTATATACCGATGCTCAAAAAGTATGTGAAAAAGTATTATCAGAAAACTCCTCTCATAGAGAGTGTTTGTGGTTATTATTTAGGATTCATATAAATAGAGGAGATATTGAGAGATCTAAAGAGATTGTGAATGGTATATCTACGCAGGTTAAATCTGCCTCAGAAGAAAATATATTACCTTTAACTCATTTGTTACTTTTAATTAATACAGCATTTTTGTATGAATCTTATAGATATGAAGAGTTTGTGAATGAAGGGAAAAAAGTATTTAAGATTTTTATACAGGATAAAAAGTATAGGAAATTAAATATTTTTGAGATAGAAGAATTAGCGTCCATTCTCTTTAATCTTTATGAAAGAACAGGGGATGTTAAATATTTGAGGTTAGTTCTGTATTTTGAAGGAGAGGAAGAAAATGAAGGAGAATCTTTATCTGAAAAAAATGCTGCTGATTTAGTTGAATATCTTCTATATAAAAATAAATACAATATAAATGCATATTTGATATGTGCAAATATTGCTTATGAATATGGTCATATTACGGTGTTACAAGAATGTTTACAAAACGCCAGAAAAATAAATGAGAACCGTCCTGAAATCCAATTTTTTATAGTACTATTAAATTTTAGAAGGGAATTATTTCTAAATCATCTTGTATTAGTATCGAGGATAAAACTACTTGCTACACAATTCCCTGATTTTTATCCTTTTCAACTTTTATTGGCTTTTGCCTATTTATCATTAGGAGATGTGACTAAGGCAGAAGGATATGCTTTTAAAGCGTTAAAACTCCATAAAGGTGATATAAGTGCGTTAAGTATTTTATATAATATTTTTAGAACAAAAGGCAGCAGTGTTAGAGCGAGAGAAATATTAAATGAAATAATAGCAAATAAATTTAAATATGCGCAGTTTTTATATGAAACAGGTGGTCAGGTTGAAGCAAGGGCAAGATGGCCACAAGCACATAAATATTTTACAAGAGCATACCGACTTGATAAAAATAATATGAAAATATTGAAAAAATATGCTATTAATTTATCAAGGATGAAAAAAGAAAAAACCGCATATAAACTTATTAAAAAATATGTAAAAATGAATCCTTTTGATATTGAGGCAATGAATATTTTTAAACTTTTGGAAAAAATAAAAAACGATTTTATTGTAATCAAAACAAAAAACTTTGTTATCAAGCTTCACAAGCGCCTTGAGTATGAAGTTGATATTTCAATATACGATGATACTCTGATGCCATTTTATGTAGAAGAAATAGCAGAAAAAGCATTAGAAACACTAACTAAAAGATATGGTATAAATCTTTCTACACCCATTCATTTAGAGTTATTAACTGATTCGGAGGATTTGGCTGTTAGAACATTTGGATTCCCTCTTTTAGGTGTCCTTGGTTCATGTTTTGGTCCATTTTTGACTACTCTTTCTCCAAAAGCAAGGTTTGACTTATCGACACCATTCAACTGGGCATCTGTTTTGTGGCACGAGTTAGCTCATTCTTTTCATTTATATTTAAGTGATTTTAAAGTTGATAGATGGTTTACAGAAGGATTAGCAACTTATGAAGAAAGTTTAGCTGACCCCCGATGGTTTGATGTAGCTATTATGAGAGTTTACTACATTTATAAACTAGGAGGATTACCAAAGTTGAGGGATTTGATATTGAACACCGCTCTTATTCGAGACCAAAGATTAATATTCTATGATTATGGTGCAATTATCCAAGAATATTTACACAAAACATACGGTTTTGAAAAGATTATTGAATTATTAAAACTTTGGAAAAGCAACCTTTCTGCGAAGGAAGTTTTTGAACAAGGTTTAGGTAAATCTATAGAAGAAATCTCAAATGAATTTGACAAATTCTTAGACAGTAAATTTAAGGATATAAAAGAGTATACTCCTAATGTAGATATTATAAGATTGAATTCTCTTTTACAACAATTAAGGATTTCACCAAATATGGAATTAAAGAAGGAAGATTTAGAATTGCTGGTAAATTATGCGGTATCCCTTTTGGGTTCCGATAAGAAGAACGCTCAGAAGTTTGCAAAAATTGTTCTGGAGATAGATAAAAATAATGGTCCGTCTCATTTTGTATTAGGGGTAGTTCAGAAAAACCTTGAATTAAATAATAAAAAGGCAATAGAAAGTTTTTTAAAAGCAATTGATAATGGCTTTGATTTTTCAGTTGTATATAGAGAGTTAGGCAAGACTTATTATGAAGAAGGCAATTATGCAAAAGCTGTGGAATACTTACTGAAAGCAATTGAAAAAAATGCATATTATGGAAGTGGAGATGTGGAGGAAAATCCATACTTATTATTGGGTAGAATTTACGAAGAAGCAAAGATGGAAGATAAGGCATATAATATATATAACAAGTATTTAAGCATCGGTAGTAAAAATTACGATTTGTTGATAAATCTTGCTGACAAATATTTTGAGAAAAACAATTTTGAAAAGGCATTGGATTATTATAAATTAGCAATATATTTAAAGTTGGATAATCCAATGTTACATTTTAAGATAGCCAGAACATATATGAAGTTAAAGGATTATGAGAGTGCGTTAAAAGTGTTGGATGTAATAGAAAAATTTGCATATGTTAATATGGAAAGAGTAAAAAATAAAAAAGATAGACAAGCGAAAAAAGAAATGTTAGCAAGAATTTATTGTACCAAAGCAAAGGTATTAAATATTATAGGTCATCCTATAAAGGCAGATATTTTTTCAAGAAAGGCAGATAAACTTCATCCATCTCTTAAATGTGGAACTTCTGTTAAATAAAAATTATTTATAATTAGTAATTTATACCTTAGTAAGGAGGGAAAATGTGGCAGTTAGTTATGAAGAAGTAATGGAAAAATTGAGAGAATGCTATGACCCCGAAATACCCGTGAATATAGTAGATTTGGGGCTTATATATGATGTAAAAGTGGACAAGGATATTGTAAATGTGACAATGACATTAACAGCTGTAGGTTGTCCAATGTCAGCGGGGATATCATACGATGTAAAAAGTAAGCTCCTTACAATACCAGGGGTAAAGGATGCAAATGTTAACATTGTTTGGGATCCCCCATGGAATCCAGATATGATGAGCGACGAGGCAAAAAAGATGTTAGGATTTGAATCAGCACCTTCTCCTGAAGAAGAACAATTAAATACTTAAAATTAGAAAAAGATAAACATTATACCAGTTGTGTAAATTGAAGGAATATTCTTTGCTATAATTTTTTGTTTATTATATTCACTTGATGATGTAATTACCTTTAACCTTTTATATTAACTTAGAAACTCTAAGTTCAAACGCATTTCCATAATTATCTTTTTTATTTATATATATATTCTTCTTTTAATATCTTGAATTTTTTCATTCTGTTTAGAAGTGTTCTATAATAACTTCAACTGTGTTGTGTAAAAATTATATCTTTTTTCAAAAT
>FWPU01003344.1_pt1 | contig 40765 bp, 31 predicted proteins | sample 2228361 | NCBI WGS metagenome assembly FWPU01 (sample SAMEA103939777, study PRJEB20133) | metagenome | reverse complement strand
TGTTTTTTGTCATTATTAACCTCGGTGGATTTAATTCACTCGTTAAAATATCAACAAATACTGTTACAATTGAAAGTACCGAAATTCCCTATGGACTTATCACAAAAGGACAGGTAAACAATAATAATGCAAAAGTTTCTCTGAAATTTAAAAATCTCTTATTAAACTCAATCAATGGCATTATGAATGGAAATCTTACTATTGAAGCAAATCTTCAACCATTTACAATCAAAGAAGTCGAAGGATATTTTAAATCAATAAATTTCAAAACATCAGATGAAATACTTTCCGGTTCTTTAAATTACAAAAATAAAATTTTAACTTTTAGTGATATTTCACTATTTAATTTTTTAAAACTAAACCTTGCCTGCAGACCTGAAAAAGTAGCTGGAGAAAATATTAATAATCTAACTGGCGAAATTTTACTGAATAATTCGATTAAGCTACCTTTACATGGAAACTTAAAATTATATGAAAATGGCACAATCAACAATCTTAATGTTTTAATTGACAGAGAAATTAATTTAACACTTACCAACCTGACAAACTCAAAATATATATTTAAAGTTCTTGCAAAAAACTACAATGCCGAAAAGTTTGGAATAACTGACAAAATTAATTTTAGTATCAACGCCGACATCATTGATAATAAAGTAAATCAGGTTAACTTTAATTCCCACCTCTCTATTTACAATAATCCTTTGAAATTATATGTTAAGTCTATAAAAAACGAATACAACGATAAACTTTACAGCGTTCCCCTCTTTTTTCTGGAAACTGAAAATGATAAGCTCCTTGGTAAGGGTTACATAAATCTTGATAAAAACAAAAAACTCTTGATTTCATTTATAAGAGGTGGGAAAATAGAGGTTAATCTAAAAGAAAATCTTTTTTCTGGAGAATTGAATATTAATAAACTTATCCTTAATAATCCCATTGTAAAGGAAAGAAATTCGCCTGTATCACTCAGTCTTATAACAATATTTAAACAGAATAAGGAAATCTTTTCACTCAAAAGTTTTGAAATCTATGGAAATCTCTTACTAATGGATATAAAACAACCCGACTTATTTTTAATAGATATCCCGAGTTTTTATTTCAAAAATGGAGAAATTAACCTTTTTAACTCAAAAATTACTTATTCTGGTCTGGATACTACTTTTTCTCTGTCAGGTAAAAATAATGTGTTTAACCTGGATGGAAAAATTGCTGTCTTTGATAAATTAAGCTCCGATTATTTCGTTAAATTCTCAAAGACCACCTCTTTATGGGTGGCTAATTACAAAATAGAAAATTTTAAAGTGGGAAACTTCTCACAAAATTTCTCTGGGAAAGCAGTGATCGACAAGACATATATTATGTTTTATCCTGAAAGTTTAAATGGAATCACCGGATATTTAAATTTCAAACATAAGAAAACTGACTGGAAGCTTGACTTTGTAGGCAACAATCTAAATATTTTTACATCTGGAAACCTCGATAATAAGCTTGTTTCAATGAAAATTGATTATCATATCCCATTAAAAATTTTTGAAGGAATTTTGTTATTTAAAAATATTAAAGGTAATTCAAAGGGTAAATTAAATATCAATGGAGAATTTGAAAATTTAGAAATAGATGGAAATATTTCTTTTGGAAATTGTGGAGTAGCGATAGAACCATCCAGAACATATATAACCAATCTTAATTTCACCATTCCAGTATCAAATAGCTCTATTATTTTTGAAAACATCATTATCCCAACAACTACGGGAAATTTTACCTTAGGTGGATATATAAACCTAAAAGATATTATTGGTCCCGATTTAAAATTAAAAATCTTACCTATTTCAAAAAAAAGCTTTTTAGAACTCAATTATAATGTCAAAAGCACCTCTATTTATGGAAAAGTATATTTTAAAGAAATAGAAATCAATGGCTCCCCGAATGAAATATCTATAATTGGCGACATTACAACAGAGAACTTTTCTATTAATATTCCTCTGACATCTCTTTTAAATTTAGAATTAATGAACACTAACCTTCAACCATTTGAAAAATTGAATCTCAATCTTAACCTAAATATTGGCAATAACAATAAGCTTTCGACCTCTTTGAATCAATTTATATTCAAGAAAGGTTCAAAAATAAATGTATTCGGAAAAGCCTCTTTAGAAGAAATTAAAATTAATGGCGAGCTTATGATAGAGAGAGGAGATTTTACTTATTTCTCAAAAACCTTCTCCATAAAGGAAGGAAATGTTAATTTCAAAGGAGATGATATCATACCCTATGCAAAATTGCTGCTATGGTATAGATACAAGGACATCAATAAAGAAAATGTCGACATTTACTTGACCTTTGAAGGAAAAGCCTCTAAAATGATACTGGTAGATTTTTATTCTATCCCGGATAAACCAAAGAATGAGTTATCTCTGGTTCTGGGTATAAGTAAAGGTGGAGAAGAAAACATTTCAAACAACTTGACTCCTGTAGAATACATAAAAAGTGGAGTTGGATTTGCAGAAAATGTTTTCTTCTTTACCCCTTTGTCCCTTGAGGTAAAGCGCAGACTTGGACTTGATCTTTTTAGTTTAAGATCTACAATACTCCAAAACTACGTGGAGGCAGGTCTGGAAAGACAAACAAATGTTGACTTTCGCAACTATATTTCTGGAAGTGGAATAATTATGGGAAAGTACATTTTTCCAAATTTATTTTTTGAGTATGAGCTATTTTTAGAAAAAGACCCGCTTACAAGGTATGGTCTTGTTCCACTCCACACAATAGGACTGGAACTTGACTTGTCCTATTTCAATCTTGGCTGGAAATATCAGCCATACAATGTGGGAAATGAACCCACATATGAGCAATTTTTTGAACTGAAATTTATAAGAAAATTTTAAATATATTGCAGGAGATTCTATGTCAAAAAAATGGTTTGTACTTTTCATAGTATTTCTTTTTTTTAACAGCTTATATTCTCAGGAAACAGATTCAATAAAGATTTACAAAATTGAATTTGAGGGTCTGGTTAATGCACAGAGAGAAGAGCTTAAGTCTCTTATTAACATCAAAGAAGGGCTAAAAACTGACCACAAAACCCTTAACAATGCATTAAAAAAACTATACAGTCTTGATATGTTCAAAAAGGTAGAGCTTTATCTTTCAAACACGCTGGAAGGTAGTATAGTAGAATTTGTTGTAGAGGAAAATCCATACTTAAAAAGTATAAAATTTGAAGGAAACAAATCAATATCAAGAGATGACTTACTAAAAGAAGTTAAAATAACAGAGGAATCTTTCTTAACAGAACAAAAGATAAAAGCCTCCATTGCTGGAATACAGAAAAAGTATATAAACGAAGGTTTTATTGATGCAATTGTCACTTACAGGTTAAATGTGCACGACATAAAAAAGAATTCATTTAAGATTACCTTTATAATAAATGAGCGAAAAAAGGTAGTGGTAGAAAAAATAAACATAAAAGGAAATAAACAAATTAAAAGGGGTGAAATTACATCCATAATGAAAACAAAGGAAAAATTCTTAATATTTGTATCCGGTGTTTTGAAAGAGGAAGAATTTGAAGAAGATAAACAAAGAGTGATTGAATTATATCAACACAAAGGTCTTATAGATATTGAAATCAAAAGGTTTGAATGGCAGATAGAAGAACTCGGGAAAGAAAAAAATAAACACAAAGGGATTGTGGTTTATATTGAACTTGAAGAAGGAGAAAAATACAAAATAGGTGAAATAAAAATAAGCGGAAACACATTATTTACAACAAAAGAGCTTTCAAATTTTATCACCTTAAAAAAGGGTGATATATTTGATAAGGCCAAAATAGACAAAACGAGATTTGATATATATAACAAGTATAGTGATAATGGCCATCTTTATGCAAATGTTTCTCTGGTTTTTAACAGAGATTTAACCAATAGAATTGTGGATGTTGAACTTTTAATTACAGAGGGGCCAAGAGTTCATATAGAAAGCTACACAATATCTGGAAATACCCGCACGAAGAGAAAAGTCATAGAGAGAGAAATTGTATTTAAAGAAGGAGAGATGTATGTACAGTCAAAGGTGAGAAGATCCTACGAAAGATTAATGCAACTTCAATATTTTTCAGCAATTAACTTTACCCCTCTACCGGGAAGTGCCGAAGGACTCATATCCCTTGATATAAGTGTTGAGGAGCAGAGGACAGGGCTTATTTCTTTTGGGGCCGGCTATGGTACAGAAACCGGTTTTGTAGTGAATGCCGGAATCTCTGAAAACAACCTCTTTGGGACTGGTAGAAAAATAGGCTTTAAAGCTGGTTGGGCTGAAAAATCTCAGGGGGCTTCACTCACTTATACTGAACCATATCTGTTTGATGACCCAACAACTTTTAATATATCTCTCTCTTATTACAGATACATATTTGACGTGGCAGTTGATGAAGATAACGATGGAATACTCGATAAAACCACAATTAACTACAGGGAAAACCCCTCTTCAACTCTAAGTCAAATTCCATCAGATTTTAATTATAAAAGACATGAAATTTCACTTGAACCAAACATAAGCAGAAGATTTTTTGAGTACTGGAGTGCATCCTTAGGTTTTAGATCAGAACTGTATTTAGAAACAGAGGCTAATTTTAGTAACCCTTATGTTTTCAGTTCTTCAGAAAATGCCTGGGTTTTTAACTCTGATCTTACAAACAGATTAACTCGAGGCTGGAGAATAAAAAATAGAATAAATACAGGAATTTCTTTTAATTCCACCGACCATCCGATGGCACCAACATATGGGCAGCTTTTTTCAGCTGGTTATAGCCACATTGGAGGCATAGTTGGTGGAGAATTTGAAGCAAACAAACTAACCTTTTCACTTACACATTACCAAAAACTCTTCTGGAAACTTATTCTTGCCCTTCATACCTCTCAGGGGTTTATCTTTAACCAGTATAATGGAAAATTAATTGTTGATTATGTTGACCAGTATACTTACGACGGAGTTTATAATCTGAGAGGCTGGTATGGTTATCCAATTGGTTACGGCAACAGTAAGTGTTATGTAAGTTCAGAACTTAGATTTCCCATTTTTGATCCTATATGGGGTGTTTTTTATTACGACATGGGCAACATATGGGATGATTATAAAAAGTGGGAACCTTTCAATTTGAATAATTATAGATTTAGCTTTGGAATAGGTGTGCAGATTAACATTCCCATGCTGCCAATAAGGTTCTATCTTGCAAGAAGGGGATATTTTGACAATGAAGAAAAAAGACTTAGACTTACAAAGGGAGATGGACTCTTTGATGAGATTATCCCTGTCATAAGTATTCAGGGTTTATTTTAGTTTTAGAAAATTGGAGGTTTAAAATGAAAAAACTTTTATTTATTCTGATACTTACATTATTTTTTACAGGCATTTCTTTCCCTGCCATAAAACTTGTTAAGGTGGGGGTGGTGGATCTGGATAAAGTTTTTTCTTCATATCCGGGTATTTCTGATATACAGAAAAAACTGAAAGATGAAAGAGACAATTATGAAAAGGAAATTAACAAAAAAAATGAAGAAATAAAAGCTCTCGAGTCAACCTTAACCAATAAGTCTCTTTCCGATTCTGAAAGGCAAACAACAATTGCAGAGATAGAATATAACAAACAAAAATTGAGCGAATATATTGATGAAGTAAATACAAAACTCTCCTCCTTAAAAGAGGAATTAACAAAAACAATTTATTCAAAAATATGGATGGTAATTCAAAGGGTTGGTGCCGAAAGAGGATACAGTCTGATTTTGAAAAAATCAGGAGAATCAATTCTTTACATAGATAAAGAGATCGATATTACATCAGAGGTAATTACAAAACTAAAGAAAGAACTTGAAATCGAAAAGAGAAATTAAGTTATGAAAAAATCCCTGCCCCACGGATTATATGCCATTACCTGCGAAAAAAGATCTGCAGGCAGAAAAAATACCGACATAGTAAAAGAAATGGTAAAAGGTGGAATTGAGGTTCTTCAATATCGTTCAAAAGAGAATAAGACTAAAAAAGAAAAGTATTTTGAGTGTCTTGAGATCTCTAAAATTGCCAGAGACAATGGAATTCTTTTTATAATAAACGATGAAGTAGATCTTGCTCTTGCCGTTGATGCTGATGGAATCCATATTGGACAGGATGATTTGCCATTAAAAGTGGTGAGGAAACTTGTTGGTCATGATAAAATAATAGGAATTTCCACACACTCACCAGAACAGGCACTAAAGGCAGTTGAAGAAGGGGCGGACTATATTGGTGTTGGACCAATCTTTCCAACTAATACCAAAGATGATATCTGTCAACCCGTAGGAACAGAATATCTGGATTTTGTAGTAAACCACATCAAAATTCCTTTTGTAGCAATTGGAGGAATAAAAGAAAGAAATATTGAGGATATATTAAAACATGGTGCAAAAACCATTGCCATGGTTACTGAGATTACAGAGGCACCGGACGTTTCAGAAAAGATAAGAAGGTTGAGAAAAATATTAAAAGACTTTAAAATAATATAAGTGGAGATTTATTTATGAATAAAAAAGAAAATAAATTAACATTAAATCTTTTTTTAAACAACATTTCAACTCATATAAAAATCAGTGTTCTTACCTATTTTGTTGCTTTATTTTTACTTTCTTTTTCTTTTTTAACTTTTCTAAAGAATTACAAATACAATGATAACCACTTAAACTGGCTAAATCATGATTACTCTAAGAACCTTCTTATGTGCAGTGAACAGGATTCTGTATTCATGACAGAAGGAGGGGATAATCAGGTTTTTGGTTCTTTATATTTTACCTATGCTGAAAAAATAAGACCAGACATATCACCATACGACCAGAAAGGAAATATCTTTAAAAGAATTTATGGAGATATGAGATATATAGATCCCCGGACTCTGCAAAGGAGAATGCAGATAGTTGATACTTATTTGTTTGCAGGTGAAGAACCCTTTTACGAGGATTTGAGAGATAGAAAAGATCCATATTTTATTCCATACTGGCAAGGGAGAAGACCTGTTTACCTAACCTGGGAAAGACCAGAGCCCTGGAAACTCGATGAAACCTACTTTAAGGACAACAAAAGAGGGCTTCCGGCTGATTATTTAAAACAACTGGGGCTCGGGGAATACTATTACAAGCGATACGGAATTATGTATAAAGTACAGAATATTAAATACAGGCTTGTCGATTATCTTGAACTAAAAAAGAAGGTAAGCCTTGCTCAGGCAGTAAAACTTTTTTCTGATTGGTTACATAAACCAGTGGATTTGAGTTTTGTAATTGAAAAGGTAAAAACATTACAAAATGAGGGCTTGGTTAAGCTTGAAAATGATACCATTAGATTCGTAAAAATGTATACAGAACCCTGTAAAGATGGATATATGGAAAATCTGCTTTTAAGATGGAAAGAAATTCCTAATGCAAAATATTTAGATGTACTTTCAAGAGAGATTATTATAAATTATGGTTATCAGTTTGGTGAAATTTACCGGGAAAAGGTTAATGAACTTCTTGAATTGAAAAAGAATGAAAAAGATCCTGCTGTACTTAAAGAAATTGAAAATAGAATAAAAGAAAACTGGGAAAAGGCAAAATATTACTACGATGAGGCTATTTATTATGGGTGGGACTCTCTCTCTGTTTTGCATAATATAAGCGTGGTATACTTAAAAAACGAAATTGAAGACCTATCTTTAAAAGCAAGAAATTTGCTTAAGAAAGCACTTGAGTATTATCCAAACTCTTTTGGAACTTATTCTGTATTTTTTGGTTATCTTTTTTTAGATTCATTTAAAAATCCTGCAAATGAAGAAAAAAATCTCAAGGAATTTGAAGTTTACCTGAATCAACTTAAAAGAGTTATTCAAAGATACAGAAGCTCACAGGGCATTTACAATAAACATCCAGTCTGGAAAAATTTTGAAGGACTTGAAAGAATTTATCAAAACTTAAAGGATTTTCCAACAGAAAAATTAATGGGTGCAACAGTCCAGCTTGAAAGTATACTGGGAAAAAATCCCCAGATGGATAACAACCTCATAATGTTAATACAAACCACTTTAACTTTGCTATATTTGAGAGGTGTAAATTTTGGCTTTGAACCATATGTAAGTAAGGCAGACAATCTTATGGAAAAAATTATAAAAATAAAATCTTTAAATCAGGATTTTCTTGAATGGGCTTTTGGCTTATACTTACAGATTCAGAAGTTTGATAAAGCTTATTATATTGGTAAGATATTCATAGACAAAAAGTTCAGATTTTCCAATATAGGAAATTATTATAATTTTGGCATATTAAGTTATAATTTAGGAAAAATGAATGAGGCAAAATTTGCAATGCAAAAATTTATAGAGCTTTCTTCCCAGGATAGAAAAAATATAGCTCAATACAGACAACTGATAGATAATGCCAATAAAGTCCTGTCAATGATAAAATAAAAAAGCCACCCTTACGGGTGGCTTCTATCCAATGGCCTCCTTGCCTTCCTCTCCAGTTCTTACTCTTATACATCTTTCAAGAGGAAGAACAAAGATTTTTCCATCACCCACATTTCCTGTTCTGGCACTTGTGAGGATTGCCTGAATTGTAGCCTGAACATAATCATCGTTAACTGCAATCTCAAACCTGACCTTCTTAAGCAAATTTACTTCAGTGATAGTACCTCTATATGCCTCAGTATAACCACCCTGCTGTCCACATCCTATTACATTAGAAACAGTCATTTTTCCAACCCCTGCCTCATAAAGTGCCTGTTTTACCTCCGTGAGTTTTTCAGGTCTCACTATTGCTATAATTAATTTCATTTTATACCTCCACTACTTTGTAATAAAACCCTGAAAATCAGGATAGGCTTCCTGTCCATGCTCACCTATATCAAGCCCCAGCACCTCTTCTTCTCTGGTAACTCTAATTCCCAAAAATGCTTTCAAAATAAACCATATCAATGTAGTTATAAGAAAAGTATACATCCCTACTGCAATAACACCCGTTAGTTGGACTCCTAAAAGCTTAAAACCACCACCGTAAAACAATCCATTTCCCGTTGCTGTGCCAGTGATTCCATCCTTTGCAAATAAACCAACAGCTAAGGTTCCAAATATACCATTGACAAGATGAACTGACAACGCACCCACCGGATCATCAATTTTTAGTCTATCAAAAGTAAATACGCTTATTACAACAAGAATTCCAGCCAATAACCCTATGATTACTGCACCATTTACTGTTACAAAGGCACACGGAGCAGTTATAGCAACAAGCCCAGCCAGAGCTCCATTTACAATCATAGTCAAATCAGGCTTCTTCTGTAATAACCAGGATGTTATCGTTGAAGAAATTATAGCCATAACAGCAGCCACATTTGTAGTAATAAATATATGGGCTATTGCTTTCCCATCCCCTACAGCCATTGTAGAGCCCGGATTAAACCCAAACCATCCAAACCATAAAATTAAACCTCCAAGAGTAACAAGAGACAAATTATGTCCCATTATTGGATTTACAGTTCCGTCTTTCCTGTATTTTCCACTTCTAGGTCCCAGCAGTAAAACACCAGCCAGAGCTGCCCAACCACCAACAGAATGTACCACTGTAGAACCAGCAAAGTCAAACATTCCAATCTTGGCAAGCCATCCACCTCCCCATATCCAGTGTCCCACCACGGGGTAAACAATTATTCCCAGAAGAGCAGAAAATATTAAAAAGCTTATAAATTTTATCCTTTCTGCTACTGCACCGGAAACAATAGTTGCAGCAGTTCCTGCAAACACCAGCTGGAAGAAAAATTTCGCCCACAAAGGTACCTGTGTCCAGGATATTGCCGAATAGCCTTCATCAATTCCATTATTGACGAAAAATAGATTTTTCAAGCCTATAAAACCATTACCATCACCAAACATAAATCCCCACCCCACCAGCCAATAGGAAAATGTAGTAATTGCAAAAACTATAAAGTTTTTTGCAAGAACGTTAACGGTATTCTTTGCCCTGACAAGCCCGGATTCAACCATTGCAAAGCCAGTGTTCATGAAAAACACAAGAAGCCCGGTAAGAAGTACCCATACAGTGTCCAATCCAACCGATAAGGTTTTCAACGTTTCGTTCGATATTTCCTGTGGAAACACTATATTAGTAATAAACAACAGGAAATAAATTAGCAAAAAAATTAAATTTTTCCTTTTCATATTTTACCTCCAGAATTGAACTCTTATTTATTTCGCAACTTTTATGCCAATTATAAGTCATTTGTTTTTGAAAAAGCTGTAATATGTTAGATGAACTATACCAGGATTATTTCTATGAAAAATTATCCAATTCACTTTGGAAGTAGATGTTTGAACAATTTTTATGATTTTATGAATTTCATGCTGAATTTTTAATCATTATATTCAATTAAATTTTTTGAAAAGTTTTCAATACAGACTCACATAATTTTAAAAAAACTTTTTAAAATATATTAAAGAAGATTGAAAATTTTTTTTAGATATGTTAAAATAAAGGAAAATTTTTCGGAGGTAAATATGTTGAATGAATTTTTTAAGGATATCCCAGAGATAAAGTATGAGGGGAAAAAGTCAAAGAATCCTCTGGCATTTAAGTACTATAATCCTGAAGAAAAGATCGGCAATAAAACAATGAAAGAGCATTTCCGTTTTGCTGTAGCCTACTGGCATACTATAACAGGCACCGGGCAGGACCCTTTTGGTATTGGGACAATGATCAGACCCTGGGACAAAACAACAGACCCAATGGAAAAAGCAAAAATAAGACTGAGAGTAAATTTTGAGTTTATTGAAAAGCTGGGAATACCTTTCTATTGTTTTCATGACAGAGATATAGCTCCTGAAGGAGATAATTTGAGAGAAACCAACAAAAATCTCGATGAGATAGTAAAACTTGCTAAAGAATTACAAAATGCTACCGGTATAAAACTTCTTTGGGGAACTGCAAATCTATTTTCTCACCCAAGGTATGTTCATGGTGCTTTTACGAGTTGTAATGCAAATGTATTTTCCTATGCTGCAGCCCAGGTAAAAAAAGCCATGGAAATCACACTGGAACTTGGTGGACAGAATTATGTATTCTGGGGTGGGAGAGAGGGTTATGAAACCCTTTTAAACACAGATATGAAACTGGAACTTGATAATTTAGCAAGATTTCTCTCAATGGCAGTTGATTATGCAAAGGAAATTGGCTTTAAGGGACAATTCCTTATTGAACCAAAACCAAAAGAACCCACAAAACATCAATATGACTTCGATTGTGCCACAGTTATTGGTTTCTTAAAAAATTATGGGCTTGATAAATATTTCAAACTAAACATAGAAGTCAACCATGCTACTCTTGCAGCTCATACATTCCAGCATGAGTTAAGGCTGGCAAGAATAAACGATATGTTTGGTTCCATCGATGCCAATCAGGGAGACTTATTACTCGGGTGGGACACTGACCAGTTCCCAACAGACATTTATATAACAACTCTTGCAATGTATGAAATCTTAATGGCTGGTGGGTTTAAAACTGGAGGAACGAACTTTGATGCAAAGGTTAGAAGGGCATCTTTTGAACCGGTGGACTTATTTTACGGACACATTGCAGGAATGGATTCATTTGCAAGAGGACTGAAGGTGGCTTACAAACTTATTCAGGACAGGGTATTTGAGAATTTCATAGAAGAAAGATACAAATCATATAGAGAAGGGATTGGCAGGAAGATAGTGGAAAATAAAGTTGGCTTCAAGGAACTTGAAGAGTATGCAATGGAAAACTCGATTATTACAAATCAATCAGGTAGACAGGAAATGCTTGAAGCAATATTAAATCAATATATTATGGAGACTGAATAAGTCATCAGAACAGTTTATTTTTTGACTAAATAGAGGTATAAACCGTTAATAAAGTTTAATTTTGTGAGCTATTGTTTTTACCTTTATCTGTCTTCACATAAAAAAAGTAATTTTTCAACAGGGTAGTTTCTTTTGATTTGCGAAAATTTTTCTTTTGTTTTACTATATATAGCAGAAAGAAATGAAATTTGATTGAATAAAGGAGAGAAATTTGAAAAAAGAAGAACCCATTACTCATGGCTCAATAAAAAATTATAACAGAAAAAAAATTCTCTCTTTACTTATGAGCAAGAGGGAACTAACAAAGCAGGAAATTTCTCTAAAAACAAAAATCAGTATTCCTACTGTAGCTGCAAATGTAAATGAACTCCTAAGAGAAGGTATAATTGAAGAATCAGGTGTGGCAAACTCAAGCGGGGGAAGAAAACCAGTCCTGATAAAGTTTTTGCCTGATTCAAAATATTCTTTTGGAGTTGATATAAATGTAGAAAGGGCTAAAATTGCTCTGGTTAATTTAGACTGCAAGATTTTAGATGAAGCTTCTTTTTCAATAGCTTCGTTTAACAAAATAGAAGAGATGATTGAAGAAATTTCAAATAAAATTGATAAGATGATAATAAAAAATAAAATAGATGAAAAGAGGGTTCTTGGAGTTGGATTTTCTTTGCCCGGTACTGTAAATGAGAAAAAAATGGTCCTTGAACTGGCACCAAATTTAAAAATGAAAAATATAAATTTCAAGCAGTTTAACAGTATCTTTAAAATTCCCTATTACATTGAAAATGAAGCTAACGCTGGTGCACTTGCTGAATATATTCTATCAACCGGAACCAGAATAAGTAGTTTTGTATATGTTTCCATTACCCAGGGTGTGGGAACAGGGGTTATCTTAAATGGACATCTTTACAAAGGTAAAAACCAGAGGGCTGGTGAATTCGGGCACATGGTTATTATTCCGGATGGAAAACAATGTAATTGTGGTCGGAAAGGTTGCTGGGAACTCTATGTTTCAGAAAGAGCTTTATTATCGAATTATTTAAGTGAGAGCGGAGAAAATTTAAGTCTTGATGGTTTTATGAATCTCGTATATCAGGGAAACAATATTGCAAAAAAGGGAAACAATATTGCAAAAAAAATATGGGATAAATATGTAGAATATCTTTCCATTGGTATTGAAAACTTAATTTTAGGACTCGACCCTGCCGCCATTATTATTGGTGGAAATATCGCAAAATATGAAGATTTACTGATTGACCCAATTAAAAATAACATATTCAGTCAGGATGGCTTTGAGGGAGTTGACGATGTAAAGATAATCTGCTCGAAATTTGTTTCTGATACGCCTTTACTCGGAGCAGCCCTACTTCCAATCCAAAAAGTAATAGGCTAAATTGATATACCAGGAGTTTTTGATGGATAAAGAAAAATTAAGACGACTTGCAAAAATCGCTACTAATATAAGGAAAAATGCTTTAACAGCTGTTTATTGTGCCAGTTCCGGACATCCGGGAGGTTCTTTATCAGTAGCAGACATTCTCACTGTTCTATACTTTGAGGTTATGAGAATTGATCCAAAAAATCCAAAATGGGAGGACAGAGACAGATTTGTCCTTTCAAAAGGGCATTGTGCCCCTGCATTATATGGTACTCTTGCAGAAAGGGGATTTTTCCCGAAAGATGAGATAAAAAATTTTCGCTGTATAAGCAGCTATCTTCAAGGACACCCTGATATGAAATCTGTTCCAGGGGTTGACATGTCAACAGGTTCATTAGGGCAAGGGTTTTCAGCAGCAAATGGAATGGCTATCTCTGCAAAAATATGGAATAAAAGCTACAGAGTTTATACCGTTATGGGTGATGGAGAATTACAGGAAGGACAGATATGGGAAGCGGCAATGTTTTCGGCACATTATAAACTTGACAACCTTACCGCTTTTGTAGACTTCAATGGTTTGCAAATAGATGGAGATATAAGAAAGGTTATGAATCCTCTTCCTATCGATGAGAAGTTTAAGGCTTTTGGATGGAACGTATTGAATATTGATGGACATAATTACGGCGAAATTTATGATGCGATTCTGGAGGCACAAAAAGTAAAAGAAAAACCTACCGTAATAATTGCAAAAACCATAAAAGGGAAAGGGGTTTCATTTATGGAAAATGATCCTTCATGGCACGGCACTCCTCCAAAACAGGATCAATTTGAAAAAGCAATAAAAGAACTTGAGGATTATTTAAAGAAATTGGAGGAAATATAATGGGTGACAAAATTGCAACCAGAGAAGCATATGGAAGAGCTTTATCAGAGCTTGGAGAAAAATATAAAAACTTAATTGTTCTTGATGCTGACCTTTCAAAGTCTACAAGGACCGAACTTTTTAAGGCAAAATTTCCTGAAAGATTCATAAATTTTGGGGTTGCAGAAGCAAACATGATGGCAACTGCAGCAGGACTTGCTACCTGTGGAAATATAGTTTTTGCAAGTACTTTTGCAGTTTTTGCCTCTGGAAGGGCTTTCGATCAGGTAAGAAATTCAATATGCTATCCTCATCTTAATGTAAAAATTGGTGCCAGTCATGCCGGAATAACTGTTGGGGAAGATGGTGCCTCCCACCAGAGTGTTGAAGATATTGCTTTAATGCGTGCAATTCCTGGGATAGCGGTTTTAAATCCCTGTGATGGAGTTTCAACAAGGGCACTTGTTGAAGAAGCAATAAATCACGATGGTCCGGTGTATTTAAGATTAGGCCGCCTTGCGGTTGAAACTGTATATGACACTTATCAGCCTCCTTTATTCAAAATAGGGAAATCAGTAACCTTGACGGATGGATATGATATAACGATTATAGCCACGGGGCTTATGGTACAACAGGCTCTTAAGGCTTATAAAATTCTGAAAGAAAAAGGTATTTCGGCAAGAATCATAGACATGTATTCAATCAAGCCAGTAGATGAAGAAGTTATAGTTAAGGCAGCAAAAGAGACAGGTGCAATTCTCACAGCTGAAGAACATAATATATATGGTGGGCTCGGAAGCGCTGTGGCAGAGGTAATTGTTGAAAAACTTCCTGTTCCCATGACAAGAATTGGTATAAAAGATAAATTCGGAAGATCGGGAAAGCCAGAAGCACTCCTGGAAAAATATGGTTTAACCGAAAACGATATTGTAGAAAAATCAATGGAACTAATAAAAAGAAAGTAAGGGAAACTTCAAATAGCCTGATATATGTAATGAACTCTAATTTAGAAGAAAGATAGTAAATACAATTAAATATCTTTAAAAAATTATTTTTTAATTTCCCGATTAAAGGAGGTTCTGTATGGAAAGAATTTTAATTTTTGCCGGTTTGTTTGCAATTCTTTTTTTCAGTTGTCAGCAAAAAGCCACAGTAAAGAAGGAAAGTGAATACCCAAAACCAGACAAGCTTTGTGCCCTAACATTTGATGATGGCCCAAGTGAAGAAATGACACCAAGAGTACTGGACAAACTTCAAAAGTATAATGTGGTGGCAACATTTTTTATGATTGGTATGCTTGTGAATGAGAGTACAAAGCCAGTTATTGACAGAATCGTCAAAATGGGTTGTGAAATTGGCAACCATTCGTGGGCGTGGGATCCGCTCAGTAATATGGAAAAGGATAAGATAAAAGAATCTGTAACAAAAACTACAGAAGCAATAAAGAAATACAGCGGAAAAACACCAAAATTTTTCAGACCCCCGAACCTTGCGGTCAGTGATGCAATGTATGAAGTAATTGACTTACCTTTTGCAAGTGGGGTAATAGGGTTTGATTGGGCAGGTTGTGAAAATAGAACTCCTGAGGGTATTGCAAGCAATGTTTTAAAAGGGGTAAGAGATGGTGCAATAATACTTTTACATGATGTACAACCAGAACCTCATCCCACTCCTGAAGCACTCGACATAATAATTCCAGAGTTAAAAAAGCAGGGTTATGAGTTTGTAACTTTAAGTGAAATCTTTAAAAGAAAAGGGGTTGACCCAAAAAGTTTGAAATCTGGAATGTGGGTATACGTATTCTAAAAAATACTCGTTAGCTTTTAGTAGATTACTAAAGGCTAACGAAAGAAATAAAAAGGAGGCTGCTATGCCTTATTTTATTGGAATTGACATTGGAACTTCTGGAACAAAGACTGTCCTTTTTGATGAAAAAGGAAACACAATCGCATCTTCTTTTTATGAATATCCACTTTATCAACCAAAGGTTGGATGGGCCGAACAAAACCCTGAAGACTGGTGGAATGCCACAATATTTACAATCAAGGATGTTTTATACAAAAGTGGTGTCAAATCAGATGATGTAAAAGGATTGGGGCTTTCAGGTCAGATGCATGGGCTTGTCCTTCTGGATAAAAACCACAATGTCTTAAGACACTCAATAATCTGGTGTGACCAGAGAACTGCTAAAGAATGTGACCAGATTACGGAACTTGTTGGAAAGGATAAGCTTATTGAAATCACTGCAAATCCTGCTCTTACTGGATTCACAGCCTCAAAGACTATGTGGGTCAAAAATAACGAGCCACAAATCTATGAAAAAGTATACAAAATTTTACTTCCAAAAGATTTTATAAGATTTAAGCTAACCGGGGAATTTGCAACCGAAGTTTCTGATGCGAGTGGCATGCAGTTCTTGAATATTAAAGAAAGGAAATGGAGTGATTATGTATTAGAGAAGCTCGGAATTGACAAGAGTTTGCTTGCACCTGTATTTGAATCTCCTGAGGTCACCGGTAAAATAACCAGACAGGTTGCTGAACTGACAGGGCTAAAAGAGGGGACAATAGTTGTCGGTGGGGCAGGGGATCAGGCAGCAGGAGCCGTGGGCAATGGAATAGTCAAACCTGGTATCGTCTCTTCAACAATTGGAACTTCAGGTGTTGTTTTTGCTTATATGGAAAAAATTGCAATTGATAAAAAAGGGAGGGTGCACACCTTCTGTCATGCTGTTCCAGGTGCCTGGCATGTAATGGGTGTAACACAGGGTGCAGGATTATCTTTAAAATGGTTCAGAGATAATTTCTGTAATTCAGAAAAAGAGGTTGGAAATCTAACTGGAAAAGATCCTTACGACATAATGAATGAAGAGGCAGCAAAAATAAAACCCGGCTGCGATGGACTAATTTATCTTCCATATCTTATGGGAGAGAGAACACCCCATCTTGACCCATTTGCAAGGGGTGTTTTCTTTGGCCTTTCAGCAAGGCACACAAAAACTGATATGTTAAGAGCAGTAATGGAAGGGGTGGGTTATAGTCTGAAAGACTGTATGGAAATAATAAAAGAAATGGGCATAAATGTCAAGGAAGTCAGGGCATCTGGTGGTGGTGCAAGGAGCCCAATCTGGAGACAGATACAGGCTGATCTGTTTGAAACAGATGTATTTACTGTAAACTCACAGGAAGGGCCTGCCTTAGGAGTCGCATTACTTGCAAGTGTTGGTTATGGTTATTACAAATCAGTCCCTGAGGCATGTGAGGCCACAATTAAGACTGTAAGCAAGGTTTCTCCAATAAAGGAAAACACAAAAACATACACAAGGTATTATAAAATCTATAATGAACTTTATAATGATTTAAAAGAAGAATTCAGAAAACTCGCAGAATAAAATCTTCAAAATTATATTTAAACAGATAAAAATATAATAGAGATAACCAGAAAAGAGGCAGGGCTTTCGAAATCACTCCTCTTATGGTTATCTCTTTTTCTATAAACGAATAGGTAAACAGCCCCAACTTTTAAATATTTAATCATAATTATAGAAAATAAACCTAAAACCTTTACAAATTCAATTTCTCATTTTATAATAGTTTTATCCTTGATTGGTTTGTTTTTTTGATAAAAAGCTCATAATGCTTTTTATCAAAATCACTTCTATATCCTAAAATAAATGGAGGTAAAAATGCATATACCAGAATATCTATTGCATGGGACGATCTGTCCAGTTACAGCAGCAATAAGTATAGGCGGACTAAGTATAGCAACCTATTTTTCGATTAAATCAAAGGAAAAACCGACTATTTCTAAGTTTGGAGTAGTTACTGCATTAATCTTTCTCCTTCAGATGCTAAATTTTCCAATTTCTGGTGGAACGTCTGGACATTTCTTAGGTACGAGTTTTGCTATATTTACCCTGGGTATTCCATTCGGGATAATATCAATTTCAATTATATTAACCATACAGGCACTTGTATTTTCTGATGGTGGGCTCACAGTTCTTGGTGCAAATATTTTAAACATGGCAATGATAGGTGCTATACCTACAGTTCTTGCATATATACTTGTAAATTCTGGAAATAAATTAAAGAAAAATTTAGCCATCTTTTCTTCAGCATGGCTTTCTTTGGTTTTTGCTTCAGCTTCCTGCTCAGTTTTACTTTCCTTGATGTATCCAGAAAATACCATCAAAATTTTTTACTCAATGGTTGTTACACATTCAATAATTGGAGTTGGAGAAGCAATTTTTACACTTTTACTTACTCCTTTATTCAATATGATAGAAAAAACAAAAACAGGACTTTCTAAAATTATTTCTATTAGCAGCATTTTTGTAATATTATTACTTTTAACCCCGTTTGCAAGCAAGCTTCCGGATGGACTTGATTGGGTTGTTGAAAAATACCAGCTTTTTAAAGAAAGTGAGCCTTTATTCGTAGCCCCCCTTCCAGACTATAGTGTAGCCGGTATTCAGAATGAATATTTAAGCACGGCAATATCAGGTTTACTGGGAATTATACTAATATTTTTAATAATATATGGAATAACTTTAACGACAAGAAACCTGATAAAATTAATAAAAAAATTTAATATCATTAAATAAAAAAGGAGCTTAAATGTATTTGCTTAGAGGCATTCCTATTTCAAGGGGGATTGCTATAGGAAAAACCCTTATCAGATATGATATAATGAAAAGGGTAAATGTCTCCCAGATCGATGAAAAAGAAAAGAAGAACGAAATAAAAAGATATGTAGATGCTATTGAAAAAGTAAAAGGAGAAATCAACCATCTTGTTAGTGCCAGATCAGGTACCTTAAATCCGGATGCAATTCAAATACTTGAATATTATAAAATTCTTTTAGAAGAAGACTTCTTTCTGAAGAATATAATAGAGAGAATAGAAAATGATGGATTTACTGCGGATGCTGCCCTTGTATATGAACTCGATTTAATAAGAAAAGAATTTGAAAAAATCGAAGAAGAATACTTTAAAAGTCGTTTTCTGGACTTTAAAGCTATTGCTGATAGAATAATCAGAAAGATGAATGGTGATATTGAGCTGGGGGAGATTGCCGAGCCAGTTATAATTGTAGCGGAAGAAATCTCTCCGGCGGAAGTATTACACATAAAAAAAGAACTGGTAATCGGAATAGCCACAGAATCAGGCAGTACAACTTCTCATGCTGCAATAATTGCAGAATCACTTGAAATACCTGCTGTTTTCGGTATCAGAGATCTTTTCAACTATATTGAGAAGGATGCTACATTAATCGTTGATGGATATAAAGGACTTGTACTTGTCAACCCAGATGAACCCACAATAAAAGATTATAAACATTTGCAAAGGAATTACCAGAGAAAGGAAAAAGAAATTTTTCAGGTGGTCAATCTTCCTTCAAAAACCCTTGACGATGAGGAAATAAAGCTCTTTGCAAATGTTTCCAACTCAATGGAACTTAACATTGCAAAGAGACATCAGGCAGAAGGAATTGGATTATTGAGAACAGAGATGTTGTTTATTGCAAATGAAAGATTTCTCTCGGAAAATGAGCAGTTTGAAATTTACAAAGAGTATCTCTTAATATTTCAGGGAAAAATAGTAACCATAAGAACCCTCGATATGGGGGGGGATAAGTTTTTTGGAAGTTCAGTGACCTCAAGAGATCCAAATCCATTTCTTGGCTGGAGATCAATAAGGGTATTATTAAAGGAAAAAGAAAAATTCAAACAACAGTTAAGGGCAATTATAAGGGCAAGTGTATTTAATGACAACATAAGAATAATGATACCAATGATTTCCAGTGTTGAGGAGATCAAAAAGGCAAAGGAAATTTATAAAGAATGTGAAGAAGAAATAAAATCAGAGGGGAAACCATTTAAGTATAATATTCCAATAGGCATAATGGTTGAGATTCCATCTGCTGCCCTCCTATCAAAATTTCTGGCAAAAGACGTGGATTTTTTCAGTTTGGGAACAAATGACCTTGTACAGTACACTCTTGCAGTTGATAGAAACAATCAATCAGTGGCTGAATACTACCAACCATTGAATCCTGCTGTGCTTTACCTTGTAAACTATACTGTAAGAAATGGAAGAATATATGGAAAACCTGTATCTGTCTGTGGAGAAATTGCAAGAAACCCCCTTTATATAAGACTACTTCTTGGCATCGGATTAAGATATTTTAGTGTAAACCCCACTTATATTCCTCTTATAAAATCAATCATTCTGAAATCAAATATCTCCGATTGCAAAAAACTATGGAAGTTAGTAAAATCGATGAATTCAGCACTGGAGATTGAAAGAGTACTCAAAGATGACCTGAAAAAGAATTTTCCTGAGATTTACGAGTCTTATTTCTATGAAAGCTAACTCCCCAATAAGGCTATATTTTTTTTACAGGAGATATAGATAGCCTCCAAATATCTATTTAACCCAATTCACCTTCACACTGGAAAAAACTATATCTTCAAATTCATGGACAAATTTATCCATAACCTTATTTGCAAACTCTTCCACCTCAATATTAAATTCTTCAAGACAGCTTACAGGAATTGGACAACCACTTTTCTTTATGTTTAATGCTATATGTATAAGTCCAGATATGGGACTTAAAGTAGCTATTGAAATAGACAACTTTCTATTATCAAAAAATAAATCATCACCATTTCTTATAAGCTTTATGCCGTAATTTTCATCAAAAATTTCTTTAACTATGCAAATAAAAAGTCTTTGCAATGCAACCAGACCTTTAAGTTCAAAACCAAAAACCTCTATTATAAAATTAAGCATTAAATCAGAAGAAATTGGCTTATTTTCAATAACATCCTCAATATCAACCATCTTTTCCAGTCTTACCCTTACAGATCCAATAAACGCCACAACACTATCTCCCGCGATGTTAAAATTTCTGTAGGCAAAATGTGAGGAGAGCTGGCTGCCATCATACTCAAGTCTCTTATCAACAAAAAGGCTTTTCATTCTTCAAACCCCCATATGTTTAAATTTAAAAATTCATTATAGAAGTCAGCTTCATTTAACGCCCTTTTCAACCTCTGGCAGGATTCGCATCTGCCGCACATTTTCTCTCCACCCCTATAGCAGCTCCAGACATATTTAAACGGCGCATTTATTTTTTTTCCAAGAAAGACAATTTCAGATTTAATCATATCTATCGTTACAGATTTTACCCTCGGATGAATTAAAGTTGAATATTTTAGACTTTCATTTATTTTTTCAATAAATTCACTCGAATTGTCGGGAAAAGTTATTCCCTCTTCTTTATTGAAACCAACAAAAATATATTTTGCACCAGAAACCTCAGCAAATGCAGCTGCTATATTAATAAATAAGGCATTTCGGTTTGGCACCCATACAGATTTTGCAGTTTCAATTGTATATTCAAGGTTATCAAACTTTCTTCCGTCAAAATCAATAATTTTTCCATTCTTTAAGGAATTACTTATCTCATCAAGGAAAGAAAGTTTAATTACTTTATAACTCACACCAAATTCTGTTGCTATTAATTTCATCGCCTCAATTTCTTTCTTAGCGGCAGCCTGTCCATAATCAAAAGTAAGTATAAAATCTACCTCTGTGTCATCAAATCCTGCTTTAAAATTAACAACCGAATCAAGTCCACCTGAAAGCAAAATAATAGATTTCTCCTTCATAATCATCTCCATATAAAATTTTTGTTCTGTTAGAACACCAAAAATTACCTTTTTACCAAAAATCCACACTTTTTTGTAAAAGAATGTTTAAAAGTTATATTTACTTTCTTTTGTCTATAGCGACAAAAGAAAAACCATATCGATACTGACTGCCCCTGTCAGCCTATCAGCTATGCTACAATCGTCCCTCTGTTTAGGGTATCGCAAGAATTTTGGTCAAATCTCTCGGTAGCAAGAATCGACAAAAACTTCCCCCTCACCTTTTTGTAAAGCTACTTCGGTGGAGCTAACAAAAAGGTGAGGGGTTCGGTAGTCAAAATCGTTCGGTAGAATTTTTCCGAGCCCAGTGATAAAATTCTACCTCACTTATAGGTAAAGCAACAATTTGCCTCAACAGCGAACATCCTGTTCGCTTTAGCAAAGTATTCGAGGGATTTGACCAAAATTCGTTCTTTTTAGAGCTTTTATAAAAATTCTTATCCATACATAGAGAACCAATTAAAAATCAGCACTCAATCAAATTTATATATTCAATTTTAAACCAAGGGAAATTTGAAAATAGAAGCTTTCAAGATCATAAAAAACCCCGGGCTTAATAAAAAGATTAAAAAGCTCAAAATCTAAAAATAAGCTTGCACCATTCTTTATAGCTTTTCTACTATCAACATTTAATCTATCGTTATATCTTTCGATATCCTCTAAAGAAAAATATATCTGCCCCAACAAGCCCACACCAGCTTTAAAATTATAATTTGAATCTACAAAATAGAAATATCCTGCCTCAGCAGTGGTAAAAAGAAAATATAATGATAAATTCTCTTCATAAAAACTATTGAATCCCAGATTTACACCTCCCCAGAAATATCTGCAAAAATTATACTCAAAGCCTATAGCCCAGTATTCAGATAATACAGAGAAAAACTTGATACTTATAACATCATCCCAGCTCAAATATGGATTAAGTATTTTTGTTTCTCCATCCTCAAGATAGAAAATTTCACTGTAGACATCTTTACCTCTATTGTCTTTAACAATCAGCTTATGATGATGCCCGGCACTTAGGTTTGAAATAACTTTCTCAGGAAAAATCTCAATACCATCAAGAAAATACTGATAAGTTCTCCACATCTCAGGGTTTTTTAATCTACTCACCATAAGATTTCCCTTCCCCTCATACTCAATCTCTACAGTTTTATCCTTTTCTAAAAAAACCACCTTCTCAAAAACGACTCTTTCATCACTTTCTCTGACAAGTCTTACAATGTAATTTGTCTGTGCTTTTAGTTTAACTTTTCTCTCAAATGTTTTACTTACATATTTTGACAGAACCCTCTCATCTATGTAAAGAAAATAATTTTCTTTACCAACGTTAAAATTTTTAAAATGAATCGTTCCAAAATCTTCTTCTTTACTCTCTGGAGAGAAAATTTCAAGCTCACGACAAAATTCAGTTATATCATTTTTAACCTCATCCACAGTATCGAAAAGCCTTCTGTCATTAAAAGACTTATATTTTCTGGTAAAAATCAAACTTCCATTTCTGTTATCAAATATGCGAATGCTCAAATCCACACGAAAACTCTTTGAATCCCCAGAAAACGAATAATCTCCTTTTATTACTATGTTTGCTTGAGCCTCGTCTTTTAAGGAATAAACGACGTTAAAATTCTTTAAAGGTTTGAGGTGATTCTTTATAGAACCCATAAAAATATTTGCAAACTGGTCCGAAGCTGGATAGTTTTCTGTATCAGAAATATTCTCAATTGGCTTAAAAAGTATTACAGGTAAAAAATCACCCCCTGAATTTGTAATAATATATTTCCCGAATAAAAATGTCTTTAGAAAAAGTAAAAAGTAGATTATTAAAAATCTTTTATGCATATTAGTTTTTCGGTTTTAAAAGGATAAAAATGTATATTTAACTATACTAAGAACAACTTTGATATAAAAACCAATCAATGCAGTAAAAGACAGACTATATTTTTCTATATTTACTTTTAGACTTTACAAAAGAAGTGGTAAAAATATAACCGGTAACAATTCCACCAACATGAACAAGATATGCGATACCACCCTGAAAAGGAACAACAATGCTAAATAAACTGTTAATTATTTGTGATATCACCCATATACCTATATAAAATATTGCTGGTATCCGAACAGGAACAATAAAAAAGCCTAAAAAAAACAATGTCACAATTCTTTTAAGAGGAAACATCAGCATATAAGAAAGAATCACCCCAGAAATAGCACCACTTGCTCCAACAATCGGAATTGAGGAATTCACTGAAAATAAAGATTGAACCAAAACCCCACAAATAGCAGCAAGAAAATAAAAAATAAGATACCTGAAGTGTCCAAATACATCTTCAACGTTATCCCCAAATATATAAAGGAAAAGCATATTGCCAATCAGGTGAAACCACCCACCATGTAAAAAAGCATAGGTAACGAGCCTGTAGCTCTCCTTTAAAGGGTTGCTAAAAAATACTGAAGGTATCATTGCATATTTACTCAAAAGGAAACTATTCGACTCAAAATTAAAGAATTGAAAGAAGAAAATAACCACATTAATAATTATAAAAAGAGTGTTAAAGAAAGGAAATCTTCTTGTAGGATTTTCGTCTCCAATTGGTATCATAAAACCACCTTATTTCCCAAAAAATAATATAGAAGGGTTATCCTTTATTTTCTTTGAAAACTCCTCTACATTCTTCATTGTATTATCAAGTCTATTTTTAAATTCTTTATCCCTCAAAACGTTTAAAACGCTATTTTTATCATATGAAAGCCTGTTCAATTCAACTGCGAGATGTTTTAATTCTGAACTTACAACAGCAATATTTGTAACAATCTCTTTTATATCTTTTTCATCAATGGTTTGAATAGTATCATTCAGCTTTTTTGAACCCATTTCTATATTTGAAACTGTAAAATTTAATCTGGCCGCTACCTCAAGAGAAGTCTTCACAACCTGATTTAACCTGTGGATAGCACTGCCTATTTCTGGAGAATTATCCTTAACCAGTAAATTTAAATTGTGAATGAGCTCTGAAATGTTTCTAAATATTGTTTGAAGTTTTTTTAGTGATTCCTCACTTTCAGTGAAAAATAAGGTTTTCAAACCAGCACCAGCAAACTCAATAGTTCTCGCAAAGCCCATGGGAGTAATACCAATTACGTAATCATTATTGGTCAAAAATTCTTTTGCCCCCGGCTTATAATCAGAAACATTGATATACTTCTGACCCACAAGACTCGTGGAATATATGCTAAAATTAGCGTCCCTGTTTATTTTATATTTTCCTCCGAGCAATACCTCGACTACTATCTTTCCAGTTTCAAAATTTATACTTTTCACATATCCAATTGCCGGTCCACCAAAAACCCTTACTTTCGCCCCAACCTGGAGATTATCAAGAAAATCATACTCAATAAAAATTCTATATCCACCACCAATTATAAAACTAAACTTTCCTGCAAAATATATAAAAAACAGAAGCAAAAAAAATCCAACAAGTAAAAATGAGCCAATAGCAACAGGGTTAAACTTTCTTATTTTTTTATACATAACCATCTCCCTTAGGCTTTAAATTTAAAACTGTATGTATCAAATTCTTCTTTATACTCATCAGTTATTGGACCTGTTGATAAGCCATTAATAAACTGTTTTACAACTGGATCTTCACTATTTTCAAGTTCTTCTGGCGTACCGGTAAAAATAATCTTTCCTTTGTACATCATTGCTATTCGGTCAGAAACGTACTTTGCACTTTTTATATCATGGGTAACAATAACAAAGGTAGTATTCAATTTCTTTTTCAAACTTAGAATAAGTTCATTAATGCTGGCAGTTGTTACAGGGTCAAGTCCAGTTGTTGGTTCATCAAATAACACAACACTTGGTTCTGAAACTATAGCTCTTGCCAGAGCAACCCTTTTCATCATTCCCCCTGAAAGAGAGGCAATTGAAAGCTCCTCAATATTTATTAATTCTACATATTCAAGTGCCCTTTTTATATTTTTTTCTTTTTCCTCATCTGAAAGCTCGGGTCTCAAATTTTCAAGTACAAACAGAAGATTTTCCCCTACAGTGAGCGAATCAAAAAGAGCTCCCCCCTGAAATAACATGCCAAATCTTTTTCTTACCTCATTCCATTTTTCTTCATCATCATAATCCATTTTTTCGCCAAAAATGTATATATCTCCCTCATCAGGCCTCATAAGACCAATTATATGTTTTAAAAGTACGCTTTTACCAACCCCACTCTGCCCAATTATAGTAAATGTTTCATTCTCCCTGATCTTTATAGAAACATCATCAAGCACCTTTTTATTGTTCAAAACTTTTTTAAGGTTAAAAGTTTCTATAACGTAACCTACCATCTTATAATGTTCCCCCTGCAAGAATTATAAAAATTGCACCAAGAATATAATCAAGTAAAATTACCATAAAGCTCGAAATCACAACAGATTTTATGGTAGCTTCACCAACTCCTGCGGCTCCATTTTTTGCTTCAAAACCATAAAATGTACTTATTTCAAGTATAAATCCACCGATTACAACCATCTTTATTAAAGATTCAAAAATATACCTCACACGTAAAGGAATCTGTGCTACCTCGATAAAAACAATCACAGGAATTTCACCAACAATTCCAAGCATTATCCACGCACCAAACATTGATGCCATTATAGAAATAAAACCAAGTATGGGCAATGAAATCATACCTGCAATCACCCTTGGGGTTGCTAAAAATCCAATTGGATTTATACCAAAGGTTTTTAAGGCGTCTATCTGCTCTGTAACCTTCATCGTACCTATATGTGCAGTAACTGAAGAACAGACCCTGCTAACTACAATCAAAGAAGTAAAAACAGGCCCAAGTTCTTTTACAAGACTTACAGAAAGAGCCCCACTTATATACTGAGAAGTTCCGGTAATTATAGCTTCAAGTGCATCACCAAGTTGTAACCCCATTATTAAACCAAGGAAAAAACCTGTACTCAAAACTACAGGTATTGATTTCACTCCAATTACATAAATGTTTTCAAAAATATAAATTGGTTTTTTAAAATTTGCAAAAAAATGAAACAATGTTTCCAGAAAAAAAACAAAGAAATCCCCCAATTCCTTTAATATTTCCTTTATTTTATCCATATAAATTCAACCCCTAAAATTCTACATTACTGATTTCAGACTGATTTACTATTATATCCCCATGCTTTTCGAGGTTCTCAAACCTTACAATATTTGATAAAAATGCTATCTCCACTATCCCTGTAGGACCATTTCTTTGCTTCTGTATTATAAGTTCTGTCTTATTCCCTTCTTTAGACTCTTTATTATAATAGGAATCTCTGTAAAGAAAAGCCACAACATCTGCATCCTGCTCTATTGCCCCAGATTCTCTCAAATCTGAAAGTATAGGTCTTTTATCTGCTCTGTTTTCTACAGCTCGTGAAAGCTGCGAAAGTACCAGAATAGGAATATTTAATTCCTTAGCAAGAGCTTTAAGACTTCTTGAAATGTAGGAAATTTCAGCATTTCTATTAATCACAAGCTTGTTCGAATCCGATGTTGTCACAAGTTGCAAATGATCCACTATCACCAGCTTGAGATTATATCTTGATTTTACCCTTCGTGCTTTTGCCCTTATTTCGTTTAATGAGATTGCAGGGGTGTCATCCACAAGAATCAGCATTTTTGAAAGTTCACCTGCCGCATCAGAAAGATCTTTCCATTCACCTTCTCTTATATCCCCTTTCCTTATTCTCTGCATATCTATTCTTGACTCTGAGGATAACATTCTCAAGGCCAGCTCCTGAAAAGACATTTCAAGTGAAAAGATCAATACACAATTCTGGGAAGATTGAGATTGCTTATTCTTAACATGAGCTACATTTGCAGCCACACTCAATGCAAATGCTGTCTTACCCATTGAAGGTCTTGCAGCAATTACTATTAGATCCCCATTTTGTAAACCGCTCGTTTTATCATCAAACTCAGTAAAGCCTGTTGGCAAACCAGTATAAACATGCTTTGCCTTATGAATCCTATCAATTCCTGCAAGAGTTTCAGCTATTATCTCAGTTATAAGCTTATAATCACTCCTCATTCTCCTGTGAGTTACATCAAAAATCAACCTTTCCGATTCATCACATATCTTTTCAATATCATCTTTATCACTTTCATAGATAAGATCTATTATCTTTCTTGAGGCATTTAAAAGACTTCTCAAAATAGCCCTGTTAAGAACAATTTTTACATACGCACTTACATTTGAGTAGGAAGGTATATTTTCAAGCAATCTGGAAAGGTATTCCTTACCACCGGCCCTTAAAAGCTTATTGGTAGCCTCAAGTCTTTCAGATACAGTAACAGCATCAATCAAAGTTCCGGCATCATATAATTGGTAAATAGCATTGAAAATTAACTTATGCCTTTCGTCATAAAAATCTTCTTCATTTAAAAACTCAAGGACATAGGGAACAACACTTGGAGAAAATAACATTACACCAAGACAGGCTTGTTCTGCCTCAACACTGTAAGGAGGAACTCTTTTTAAAAGTTCATCGTATGGCATATTTTTATTCAGAAATAACTTTTACAGTTATATTTGCGATAACTCCTTCATCAAGTCTAATTTTTACTGGATGCTCACCCACAACTTTTATATGATCAACAATGATTCTCCTTTTATCAATGTCATATCCTTTCTCCTTTAAAAAAACAGCTATATCAGTGTTTGTAATTGAACCAAAAAGCTTACCTTCTTCACCAGCTTTGGCCTTAATTTCAATAACTTCTTTCTCCAGACCTTCCTTCAAAGAAAGGGCGTCCTCATAAAATTTCTTTGCTTTCTCCTTTAATTTTTCAGAAAGCCTTACAAGGTATTCTTCTTTTCTTTTAGTGGCGACCTCGACAAGCTTTTTGGGAATAAGGTAATTCCTTGCATATCCGTCTCTGACATTCTTTATTTCTCCGGCTTTACCCAGCCCAACAACATTTTCCAGTAATATAACCTTCATCTTGAAACCTCCTGACAAAATCCTTACTAACGCTACCTGTCCAAAAATGGCAACAACGCCAGAATTCTTGCTTTTTTTATTTCCCTGGTTATAAGCTTTTGATGTTTAGCACAATTTCCACTAATTCTTCTTGGCAATATTCTGCCAGATGGCATAGTAAATTTCTTAATCAATTCTACATTTTTATAATTTATAGCAGATTCCTCAACCTGTTTTGTACAAAACTTACAGACCCTTTTTGAAAAAAAGAATTTTTTCTTGTCCTGTAAGCTTGTAGACTGCTGGGAAAAATCCTCTTTTTCCCTCTTAATTTCTGTCTCTATAATCTCGTTTTTCACAATGGCTTCTACAGCCTCTTTTTCCATTTTTTCCAGCTCGAGCTCGTTATTATCTTTATTAATAATCTCTTCAGACATATGTTATCCTCCAAATCTAGAAATTTACATCTTTCTTTTCATCATTATAATAATCTTCATCTTCGGATGGATCAACTGGCGAGAAATCAAATTCGCTGTTATCATAAAAATCATTGCTAAAAGATTGTGGTGTTGCTTCCGATTTTGATTGAGCAAGGGCAGAGCCGAGAAATTCAATCCTTTCTGCAATAATTTCAACCATATTCCTTTTTACACCATCCTGTCCGGTCCAGTTCCTTTGTTCAAGCCTGCCATCAATCGCAACCTGTTTCCCTTTTGACAAAAAACGACTACAGATTTCAGCCTGTTTATTCCATACGACCACGTTAAAGAATGAAACATTTCCTCCCCCATCTGATTTTTGCTTTCCTCCAACAGCAATTCTAAACTTTGCAACCGCAACATTTGAGGGAGTATATTTCAACTCGACATCACCCGCCAATCTACCTACAAGAATAACTCTGTTAATATCCCAGCTCATAATTACTCCACCAGAATTAAATAACGAATTATGCTTTCATCAAACTTAAATGCTTTTTCCACTTCTGGAATTAATTCTGGAATTAATCTGGCTTTAACAAAGTAGTAAAATGCCCTGTTAAACCTCTCTCTGTTTCTATGAATTGGATAGGCAAGATCCCTAAAACCCATATCCAAATCGCTTATAAACTCACTCTGAGCCTTTGAAAGGTAGGTTTTTACCCTTTCTTTAAGTTCCTCTACATCTTCCCCTTCTTTAAATAGAAAGGCTATCTCATAACTTCTCATCAAAAATTCTCCTCCTTCTGGACATATAATTAATATGGAGACCAACTGTCTCAAGGATAATATTAAAAGTGATAAATTTTATAATAGCTTTTTTATTTTGTCAAATATTCGAATTGTATCCCCCAGGCAAGCACAAATTGAGCGATTATTTTTTTAGTTACTCATATTCATACATTGACTAAAATTAAATCTTATCTTATACTAAATATTCAATTAATTTTATTTGTATAAGGCTGGTAAAATGAATTTTCGTATAAAGTATCTTTTTCAACTATTTTCTTTAATTCTCATAGATATAATCACCTATTATACCACTTTAATTCTGGCTGTATTTTTTGACGTGAATTTTAAATTTTTATTTAATTTTTATCACATACTGGGAGAAAATTTAAAACCATTCCTTTTCCAATTAAACTATACTCTTTCAATTTTGTGGATACCACTGGTACACATTGTAAGTTTGCAAATAAACAAGCTATATCAAATCAGATTCCCATTCTGGGAAGAAACAAGACTTTTGTTTAAATCAGCAAGTATAAGTAGCGGTTTTGTCCTGCTTGCAATACTCATTAGAAATATGTATGGGGAAATCTCAAGGTCACTTTTTATATGGTGGTGGTTTTTCTTAATAGTATTTTTTCCCCTTTTAAGATTCTGGGGAAAAAAGCTTCTTTTTAATATTGGAATATGGAAAGAAAAAGCCTTAATCATCGGCAGTGGAGAAAAAGCCATTCTTACTATAAAAGGGATTTCAAAGGAAAAACACCTTGGCTATGAAATTGTAGGTATACTTGATGAAAATATAAAAGATAAAAAGACAGAAATAATTATAGAAAATAAGCCCTACAAGATTTACAAACAATCAAAAGCACTTGAAAAATTTTTAAAAATAATGAAAATCGATACAGTCTTTATTGCAGTTCAAACAATGGATTCAGAAAGCCTGACAAAGTTGGTAAATCAAGTCTATAAACTGGTAAGAAGAGTTATTGTCATTCCAGACATAAAAGGCATAGCCATCTTTAATTCAGAACTATATTACCTTTTTATGGAAAAATTATTTATGATAAAGATAAATAATAACCTCAATTCTTTTACAAACAGACTAACCAAAAAATGCTTTGACTTTGTTATTTCTCTTATAGGATTTATAATACTTTTGCCACTTTTCTTAATAATTGGAGTTTTAATAAAGCTTACCTCAAAGGGTCCAGTATTTTTTAAACACAAAAGAATTGGCAAAAACGGGAAAGAAATATTTGTATATAAATTCAGAACAATGTATCAGGATGCAGAACAAAGGTTGAAAAAACTCCTCAATCAAAATCCAGAAATAAGAAAGGAATGGGAAAAAAATTTTAAGTTAAAAAATGACCCGAGAGTAACATTCATAGGCAAAATTCTAAGAATTACAAGCATAGATGAACTTCCACAGATTATAAATGTATTGAAAGGCGAAATGAGTTTGGTTGGACCAAGGCCCGTCATCAAAGAGGAAATTGACAAATACTACAGAGAGTTTAAACATTATTACTACTCGGTTGCTCCCGGAATTACAGGGCTCTGGCAGATAAGTGGCAGAAGTAATACAAGCTATGATTTTCGTGTACAGACGGACGTCTGGTATGTACAGAACTGGTCCATATGGCTTGATATTATGATACTATTCAGGACTCTCGGAGTTGTATTAAGAAGAGAAGGAGCTTATTAATGATGGGGTATTGCCAATAGATTTTTCCATTTCATATAAAGCATGAAGTTAAAAGGAGATAGTATGCTTACGTTTCAGAATCTCATATTTAAACTAAAAGAATTCTGGGGTAAAGAAGGGTGTCTGATTCGTGAACCTTACGATATTGAAAAAGGTGCAGGAACTTTTAATCCGGACACATTTCTCCGTTCATTAGGGCCTGAACCCTGGAAAGTAGCATATGTTGAACCTTCAAGAAGACCTACAGATGGAAGATATGGAGAAAACCCAAACAGGCTTGGTTATTATTTCCAATTTCAGGTGATTATAAAACCCTCTCCTGACAATATTCAGGAACTCTATTTGAAAAGCCTTGAATATCTTGGAATAGAATTAAAAAAACACGACATAAGGTTTGTTCATGATGATTGGGAATCTCCCACACTCGGTGCATGGGGGCTTGGGTGGGAGGTCTGGCTTGATGGAATGGAAATAACACAGTTTACATATTTTCAACAGGTTGGCGGAATTGATTTATTCCCTATCCCGGTTGAAATCACCTATGGAACGGAGAGAATAGCAATGTATCTGCAAAATGTAAATAATTACAAAGATATAAAATGGAATGAAGAAATAACTTATGGAGATTTACACCATCAACTTGAATATGAGTTTTCTAAATACAACTTTGAAATAGCCGATATTGATTTATACAGAAGGCATTTTGATGAATATGAAAAAGAATGTTTTAATGCCATAGAAAAGGGTGCAGTGTTACCCGCATATGATTTAACAATGAAATGTTCTCACATTTTTAATATACTTAATGCAAGAAATGCTATTTCTGTTACTCAGAGGGAACAATATATCTCAAGGGTCAGACAAATGGCTAATGCCTGTGCTAAAGCCTATTTAAAGATAAGAGAGGAACTTGGTTTTCCATTATTAAAGAAAAAATGATAATTTTAAAATTAGAGATGAAAAAGATTTTTTTAATTTGCCTTTTTATAATTTTATACAATCTTGCTTTCTCTCTACCCACAGGGGCAGAGTTTTTTTACTACCCTTTAACCCCTCTCAAGGGCGAAGGTGAAAATTTCTTTTTTAATCCTGCCAGTGCAGGTTTAAACAATTTCTTTTCCTTTTTTGCCACGTACGGAATAATTAATGACTTCCCCTACTTTCAGGGAGGAATAAACATCCCAATTTTTGATTTAAAGCTTTCCTTTGCTACAAAAATAAGTGGCAACAACAATTCTGAAATCTATAGAGAGGCTGGAAGTTTTTACTCTGGTATAATAGGGATATCAAAAAAAGTCGCTGGTAATTTTTTCATTGGTGCAAATTTCAATTTTTCCTATCTCCAGAAACAAAATTTTGAAGATATAGCCTATTCCTTTGATACGGGCCTGATTTACAAAATTATGGATTTATATGAAAATGAAAATGGACTTTGCTTTAAAAATACATATTTTGATTTTATCATTTATGGCATTGGCAAGCAGGCCGTATACGAAGATAGGAGTGGAATACCACCATTGGGCTCAAAAATTGGAACAAAAACCACCCTGCTTGATACTAAAGTTTTGGATTTTGAAATTGGCTTTGACTTAAATTATAATTTTCTATTACAGGAATATTTTTTCGGTTCTATTCTCTGTATGGGTATTTTTGATAATTTTGGGTTATTTGGAAAATTTACTATCGGAAATAAAAATATTGGGAATTTTCAGAATGGTTTTTATCCATGGAGTTTTGGAGCCTTTTTTAATAGAAAGATTGGAGAAATTCCAGTTTCGCTATCCTATTCTCTTATACCTTTTAATTTTAATCAAACCATTGAATTTTCGCACTTCATAGGGCTCGAGATTGCTCTGCCCCAACACACAGAAACTTTTATAAAGCTTGGAATGGGGAATGAAAAAACAAACTATTACAGCTTTTCTCCAAACTTTGACAGAGAAAAGGATGTAGTTCCTTTCCATATTTCTGTGAAAACTGACAAACTTATAGAACACTGGGAATTAACTATACTCGATACAAACGGCAAAGTTGTAAGAAAATTTAGAGATAAACCAGAGGAAGAATACAACATTATAAAACTTTTTGGAAAGATTTTTGAAAAAAAGGAAAGTATACCTGTTCCAGAGATTATAGAATGGGATGGTTTGGCAGATAATGGAAGTATTTTAAAGGAGGGGGACTATTTTGCATATTTCTGTCTAATCTCACACAGAAACACAAATCTTTCTGAAACAAATTATATAAAACTTGACGTCACTCCGCCTTCAGGAAGTATTTCTCTTGATGATATATATTTTTCACCAAATGGTGACAGCTTCAAGGATAGTTTAATTATGTACCCCTCATTATCTCAAGACAAGTGGACTATGAAAATTATTAATAAAAATGGAGAGGTTATCTACTCCTCAAATCTTGTGTGGGAAGTTGCAACAAACATTATGTGGGATGGAAAAGATAAAAATGGAAAACCTTTGCCTGATGGACTTTACGATGCAATCTTTTTAGGAGAAGATGAGGCTAATAACAAGAATATTCTCTATATAAACGATATTTTTCTTTCTACACAAAAGTATGCTGCTTATTTAACTTTAAGAAAAAGTATCTCTTTCAGCTTAAGCTCCTTCATTAATATTAAACCCTTTATTATCCCGGCTAATATGAAATTATCAAGCTGGAAACTCAGTATCTACAAAACCCCGGCTGATCAAATAAAAACAATTAACGGGGTTGAACTCCCTCAAGATATAAAATGGGATGGAAAAGATAAAAGTGGAAATTTAGTTTTAGATGGGGAATATTTTTTTAGACTGGATGTGGTATTTGAAAATGGAGAAAAGGCTTCATCCCCGGTTTATAAACTTTATGTAGACTCAACTCCACCTTCAGTCAAATACAATATAGAGAACATACCTTTCTCTCCAGATAATGATGGAGAAAATGATATTTTAAAAATAAATCTTGATTTAGAAGATAGAAGCGGTGTTGATAATTTTAGGTTAATCTTGATTGATCCTGACAGGAGAACTTTCAAAACCTTTAATTTTTTAAATACCAACAAAGCATTAATTCAGTGGAATGGAAGAAGTGAGGAAGGGGAACCTGTAGAAAGTGCAGATAATTATGAACTTTTTATAGAAGCAATTGATAAAATCGGTAACCACACAAAAAAGAAGTTAGCAGATATTCCAACTGACATATTGGTTGAAAAGATAGACAGAGGATATAAGATAAGAATTAACAACATAGAGTTCAAATTTGATAAATATGAAATCCTTCCTAAAAGTATACCTATTTTGAAGAGACTTGCAGAAATTTTAAAAAAATTTCGTGGATATGAAATTGAAATACATGGACATACAGACAATATTGGGGATGCAAATTACAATCTTATCCTTTCCAAAAAGCGAGCAGAAAGCGTTTACAACTATCTCATCAAAGAAGGTATCTCACCCAAACAGATGAAAACAATTGGCTTTGGTTTTAAATATTCAATAGCTGACAACTCTACCGAGGAAGGTAGAAGAAAGAATAGAAGGGTTGAGTTTATTCTCAAAAAATAGTATAATAATTTTAGAATAATAGAGGATATTACAACAGGTTTAAACCTCTGGCTTACTTTTCTGATGATATTTTCTATGTCTTATAAATAAGGATATTTGTATGGACGAAAAAAAATTTATAGAGGTGGAGGTTTACACAAACTTTCTATATCCGGGAATGATACTCACAGGAGATGGATTTGATGAATATGGCAATAAGGTAATAGATAAAAATGTACCTCTCACTGAAGAAAAAATAAAGAGTTTAAAAGATGCTGGAATAAAAAAAATAAAATATACTCGTGAAAAACCAAAGGTAAGAAAGGAGGTTTCAAGAGAGATAATAAGTGATAAAAGTTTCAATAAAGCTTTTGAAATCATTGATTATATTCAGAATTCAGTGAAAAAAGAAGGTGCAAAAGCTAAAATTCCAGCCAAAGAAATTAACAATGTAATAGAAAATTTTATCTCTGACATAAAATCAAACAGTGATGCATACTTGAATCTTCTCGAATTATTTGACTCAAACTCGCTAATTTTTTCTCACTCAATAAATGTATCTACAATAAGTATGCTTCTTGGTATATCATTAAAACTTGAGGATGAAAAAATCTCACAATTAGGTTTTTCTGCATTAATACACGACATTGGAAAAGCCCTTATACCGACTGAAATCATTAACAAACCAGATAAACTTACAGAAAAAGAATGGGAAATAGTAAAAACTCACCCTGTAAAGGCATATGAAATTCTAAAGAGTGAGACCGAACTGTCCGCACTAATCTCTTCCTCTATACTAACTCATCATGAAGAATATGCTGGAGGGGGTTATCCGCTGGGTATAAACCATGAAAAACTCTCTTCATATGCACAGATTATATCCATTGCTGATGTTTTTGATGCTGCTACATCTGTTTTTCCTTACAAACAGCCTCTCTCATTTGATGAGGCTTTCAACTTTATAATGGAAAACTCCGGGAAAAAGTTTAATCCAACATTTGCACAGGTTTTTTTACGCGACATGGCAAAAAAGATAAACGAAGAACCAATTTATCCTGTAGGAAGTTTCATTCTTCTTAACACAGGTGAGATAGCAGAAGTGGCAGGACACAGACTTAATGAGTATACTCTAAGACCTATAATAAACATATTTTTAAAATTTGATCCTTTAAAGAAAACTCACACCATACTCAAATTTCCCATCCAGATAGACTTAGAAAAAGATTACTCCAGAACGGTAATAAAGAGAATAATTGATCAGAATAAGATTAATAAATTTAGAGAAATTATTGGTAGATAAAGAGGTTTGTCTGTGTTTAACTTTCCTGAATATTTTGATGTAATAGTTGTGGGAGGAGGACATGCTGGTATTGAAGCGAGTCTTGCCGCAGCGAGAATAGGAGCAAAAACTTTGCTACTAACATCCAATATTGATCTAATTGGGCAGATGTCCTGCAACCCTTCAATTGGTGGAATCGGCAAGGGTCAGCTTGTCAAAGAAATTGATGCTCTTGGTGGAGAAATGGCTCTGGCTACTGACTTTGCGGGTGTCCAATTCCGAACTTTAAACAGAAGAAAAGGGCCTGCTGTCCAGTCATCAAGGGCGCAAACTGATAAAATGCTTTATAGAAACTATATGCAAAAAACATTACTAAATCAAAAAAATCTTTTAGTAAAGCAGGAACATACAGAAGATTTAATTGTAGAAGATAACAAAGTTAAAGGTGTTATTACGAACCTCGGTACTATATACAATGCTAAAACTGTAATCCTGACCACTGGTACATTTCTCAATGGAATTATTCACATTGGAGAAACAAAAATTTCATCTGGCAGGCTTGGCGAACCCCCCTCCATCGGATTATCACAGACACTAAAAAAACTTGGCTTTCAAATGGGCAGGTTCAAAACCGGTACACCTGCAAGATTGGATGGTAAAACTATTGATTTCAGTAAAATGGAAATTCAGCCCGGAGATACTCCAATAAAGCCATTCTCCTTCTGGACAGAAAAAACTCTGATGAAAGATAGAACTCAATTGCCCTGCTATCTTACCCACACAACAGAAGAAACCCACAGAATTATAAGGGAAAATATACATCTTGCTCCAATGTATTCAGGACAGATTCAAGCTACTGGAGTAAGATATTGTCCCTCAATAGAAGATAAAGTAATGAAATTCCCGGATAGATTATCTCACCATGTGTTTGTTGAACCTGAAGGATACACAACTACAGAGTATTATCCAAATGGTATATCAAATGGGTTTCCTGTCAAAATTCAGCTTGAAATATTAAAAAGCATTCCGGGTCTTGAAAATGCCAGAATCATAAGACCAGCTTATGCAATAGAGCATGATTATATTTATCCCCTTGAATTATACTTTTCCCTCGAAACAAAAAGAATAAAAAATCTTTTTCTTGCAGGACAAATAAATGGGACAACAGGTTATGAAGAAGCTGCCGCACAGGGATTGATTGCTGGTATCAATGCAGCACACAGAGCTTTAGGGAAAAAAGAATTTATAATGGATAGAAGCATGGGCTATATAGGTGTTTTGATTGACGATCTCACAACCAGAGGAACAAATGAACCATACAGAATGTTTACATCAAGAGTAGAATACAGGCTTTTATTAAGGGAAGATAATGCAGACAGAAGGTTGTCAAAATATGGGTATGAAATTGGATTACTGCCCTATGAAAAATACAAAAAAGTTCTGGATAAACAACAAAAGATAGATGAATTCATTTTAAAACTGAAAAGTTCAAAAATCAATCCAACTGAAGAAATCAATGAAAGATTAAAAAATATGAACACTCCACAAATTCAAAAGCCGCTTTCTCTGGCAGAATTACTGAGAAGACCGGAAATAAAAATAGAAGACATAGGAAAGAATTTCTTACCACAAATTCTGGAGCTTGAAGATGAAATAAAAGAAGCCATTCAGATAGAAATCAAATACGAAGGCTACATAAGAGAAGAAAAAGAAATGGTGGAAAGCTTTTCTGTATTTGAATCCATAAAAATTCCACCAAACTTTGATTACTCAAAAATATCTGGACTAAAAAAAGAAGAGGTTGAAAAACTCTCTTTAGTAAAACCAACAAACTTAGGACAGGCGGAAAGAATTTCTGGAATTACACCGGCTGCCATACAGATAATTCTTATTTATTTAAAAAAACTTAAAGCCGATAACTAAATAAAAAAACTACAATACCATTTTGTCATTTTTAGAATATACCTTATTTGGGCAATTTTTTAAGAGTAACAGAGATAGCAAATTTAATATTTTAATTCGGGGGATAAAAAATAAATGCACAAGACTATCGGTATTCTTATAAACCAGCTCGAGGGTTCATATCAATCACCTATCTGGAAGTCAATTGTTTTAAAAGCAAGAAAACTTGGTTATAACACAATTCTCTTTGCTGGAAAATCCCCTGATTCACCTGTAAATTTTGAACGGAATGAAAATACTATATATGAGCTTGCAAAATTAAAATCGATTGATGCTTTAATCTTTGTCTCTGGTGTACTTGTCAATGATATAGGTACCGAAGAGTTCATCAAATTTTTCAATCGTTTCAAAGGCTTACCAAAGGTAAGTATTGGAATACCCATCAAAGGTATTCCTTCAATCACAATGGATGAGAAAAGTATAATGAAGAAGCTTATTTTACACTTAATCGATAAGCATGGTTGTAAAAAAATTGCCTTCATCTCAGGTGTATTAACACATCCAGCTGCCCTCCAGAGATATGAGGCATACAAAGAGGCTCTCAACGAAAGGGGGATTGAATTTGATGAAAGTCTGGTACTTCCCGGCGATTTTAGAATAGAAGCTGGTAGAGAAGCAGTGAATACACTTATTTATGAAAGAAAAATATTTCCAGACGTTATAGTATCTTCAAATGATACAATGGCTCTTTCAGCGTATCAGGAATTGAGAAAAAGAGGCTTTCAGATTCCAGATGATATTTTACTTACAGGTTTTGATGACCAGAGAGAAGTCCAGTTTACAGAACCACCTCTTACTACCATCAGACAACCCCTTGAAGATATGGGAATTATATCTGTAGAACTAATACACAAAATGTTTAATGGAGAAAAAGTTTCTGAACTTATAAGTCTTGAGGGAAAAATTATTTTGAGACAGAGTTGTGGTTGTCTTGGAAAAGAAGAATTTAAAGAGAGAGGAATTTTGAAGTTAAAGAAAAGACCCCCATTGAAAGAAATTATTTTAGATTTAACAAAAAATGATTTTTCTAATATACCAGAAAGCTCAAAAGAAATATTTGAAAAAACAATCAAGCTAATTCTTGAACTTACAGAGAAAAATGATAATACAAAATTCATTGAGGAAATAAACAGCTATATAATACTCTCAAATGGAGAGGAGGTTTTCCTTAAATTATTAAAGAAAATGCTGGAATTTTTAATTGGAAACAGTAGCGACTTTGAATTTTCAAATGAAACTATAATGATGTTTCAAGAAGCACTATTTTTCACCAATTCTGCATTAAGAAGAATAGAAGGAAGAGAAAGACTTGAATTTGAGTTACTACTTCAACGCTTCAGAGGACTTGTGCAAAACCTATATTTCGTAACAAGCATAGAAGAGCTAAAAAATGTAATCAAGAAAATACTCCCTTCATTTGGAATAAAATTTTTTGCCTTCATACTTTATGAGGGCAATCCTGCAAGGATTTCAAAAATTAAATGGAAACTACCAGAGAACTCTAAAATTTTAATATTTTACAATACCTCAACCAGAGAAAAAAAAGAAGATATTATTTTCTCCACTGCAGAAGTCCTGCCAGCAGAACTTTTTCCCCAAAATGTATTCTCACTTGGAATCCTGACAATTTATAATAGAAGTAAAATATTTGGATACATGATATTCAACGTTGAAACCTACAATGAATTGTTGTATGTCTACATTCAGGAAAACATTGGTTTGTGTATGAGAATTATCTCTCTATGGGAAGAACAAAGAAAAAGCAAGGAAGAACTGGAATTTGTAAACAAAGAACTAAAAAAATTTAATCTTGAATTAAAAAATCTTGCCGAAAACGATGCACTAACAGGACTTTACAACAGACGGGGTTTTTTTGAAACAGCTGATAATACATTAAAAACTGCCAAAGAAAAGGGGCATGAGCTTGATGTGTACTTTATTGACCTTGATAATTTGAAAATAATTAATGATAATCTGGGGCATATCGAAGGTGATGAGGCTCTCAAACAAACTGCTTATATTTTGAAAAAATGCTTCAGAAAAAGTGACCTGATTGCAAGGGTTGGTGGAGATGAGTTTGTTGCTATAGTTATAAACAAAAAGAAAAATAATAAAGTGACAAATCTTATCCTTAAAAGACTGAATAATGAGCTAAAATTTTATAATTCCATATCAAAAAAACCTTATATACTATCCTTAAGTATAGGATACCAAACATTCAATCCATATGAAGTCGTAAGCATAGAAAATATGTTGACAATTGTCGATGAA
>FWPU01001931.1_pt1 | contig 40777 bp, 34 predicted proteins | sample 2228361 | NCBI WGS metagenome assembly FWPU01 (sample SAMEA103939777, study PRJEB20133) | metagenome | reverse complement strand
GGCTGGCATTCTCGAGACGCCGTTCTCCAGGTAGGTCTTCAGCTCGGCACCGTTCACTGAAAGTGTTGCGACCACGTTACCAAACGGCAAGACTGCCAACACCTGACCGCGGGTGATGGGGTACGGCGGAGGTGTGTAAGGCGGGCAGAAGTCGTTCGGGTTATCGGTGGTCGGGCAGGTCAGGTCGGCGCGCAGACCGCCGGAGTTGGTGATGGCAAAGTCGGTGCTGTAGGTGATCCGCAGGGCATCTGTCGTGATATCGCCAATCAACGACTCGCACAGGCGGCCGTCGGACCGGCCGCAGGAATCGGCGCGCGGGATCACTCGCGTGGAGTTGCCGATCACCGTGCTGAAGATCGGTCCAAGTTGGGCGTTCAGGTTATTGATCTCAGCCTGGATAGCCGGGTCTGGTGTGACGCCGATGGTCCACGGCTTGTGGAAGTCACCCGTCTTGTAGATCACGGCTTTGGTCCGAGTATCTATGACCAGGCGCAGGCGCGAGAAGCGGTAGCCAGCGTTGACATTTTCGTTGAGCAGCATGCCGTTCGGCAGGGTGGCGACGTACTGGGTGTGCGTATGCCCACCGATGATGGCAGCCACCCCCTCGATCTGGTTGGCAACGTCCACCAAGGGGCTGTTCGCCGGGTCGGGATTGGTGACTGTGCCTAAATTGCCGCCCATATGCCCCAGGGCGATGACGGCGTTGAGCTTGCCGCGTGAGCGCAGCTTGGCGACCTCAGCGTTGATGGCTGCAACCGGATCGGTAATCACGAACGGATCCAGGTTTCCGGGGAAGATCAGCGTCGGCAACTCCGGCAGGGTGAAGCCAACCACGCCCAGCTTGAAGCCATCGAACTCGAAGATGTGCGAAGGCTTCCATTCCGCTGGCGTCCGACCGGTTGCCGGGTCAATGGCGTTGGCGGTCACGTACGGGAAGTTCGCCAGGGGGATGAGTTCAGTGCGCAGATACTCTTGGCCGCGGTCGAACTCATGGTTCCCCAGGGCGTTGGCATCCAGACCCATCATATTCGCAATGGTGATCGTCGGCTTATCGCCGAAGAAGTTGGAGATGGGCGGCGTAGCTCCCACCAGGTCGCCAGCCGAGAGCGTGATAGAACCATCTCGGGCTTCAGCTCGATACCAGTCAAGCCAGGGTTTGAGATAGGCTGCGCCGCCAATGGAGTAAGTCGGCGAAGAGAACGTATCCGGCGCCTGGCTAAGCGGGATGAGCTGGCCGTGGAAGTCGCTGATGGTCAGGACGGTTGCTTCCTTGAAGTTGCCCGGTCGCGGTAGCAGCTCGTACAGGATACGGCCGCGGGCATTGATCGGTCCGGGGATGCCCATCAGGAAAGCGATGGTCGGCGCCACGTCGATGGCGCGGATGCCGGCAACCGGCCCCTGCTTACGGATGCCCATACCCGCGGCGACAAAGGTTGCGTGCATATTGACGCTGTGCTCCAGGTCCACCAGCTCAGGCATGTAACCATGCTGGCCAAAGAACTGGGAGAAGGCGATTGTCTGACCGGGGGTGGCGGCATCGAACTGGTAAGGCGGGCGCAAGACCACCACCACATCGCCGCTGCGGTTCGGGTGGAGCGAGTCGCTGCCATCCACATTGCGCAGCTCTTCCTTGCGGAAGATTTGCTGCACCACCTGCTTACCGGGGTTGGCTGGATCGGTCAGGTTGGCAAAGGCGTTGATCACTGCCGTGCGCACCTGTTCGTAGGTCGTGCCGGCAGGTAAGCTGGTATTGATATAAATCTGCGCTGTACCGCCAGCCCAACAGGCCTTCGCCAGGTTGACCGCCCCCGTGCCGGAAGCGGCGCGGCAGTTGCTCGAGACCTCGGGGCTTTGCAACCCGGCGTCAAAGAGAACTTTGCCGGCGTTCACTGCATACCATTGAGGAGCAAAACCGTGATCCGACGAGGCGACAACGGTAGCAGATTTCAAGAACATGCGCGCCAGTGCGAGGGTTTGGTCCGCCTCGCGATAAGCTGCCCGCAAGTAACCCTCGCGGATTGCCACCCGATTGTCCTTGATGCCGTCGCCATTGACATCGTCATAGTACGGGTTGGGATCGCCATCCATGTCGGTTGGGACAACCAATCCAAGGAACTGGTGCTGGAATTCGTCAGTCGTTGGAACGCCGAGCGCCAGCAGATCGGGCTTCACGCCAAGCTGCAAGAAGATGTAAAGCAGGTAATCCCAATGGGCATCCTTCCACATCAAGCCCTGCTCAACATAGGTATCCTCGTCAATGATCAGGGCTTCCAATGGGGCATAGTCAGCGGCGGTGCTGGAGCGGAACTTAGAGTTCAACTCCTCTTCGAAGCCCAGTGGGGTGTTGCAGCCCGGTGCATAGGTGCAGCCATTATAGGTGGCATTGGCGCGAGCGATTGACGTGAAGTAGATGCGGAATTTGGAGAGATCGGGGGCAATCTCAATCGCCTTGAGGTAGAAGCCGGCCGTCTGGCCGAGGCGCGCGCCAAGCAGGCTGACCTTGATATCAGCCCAATCCCCTTGCATCAGGTCTGCCACCGCAGCGTTGCCGTCCTTGGCCGCCGTGGAGGGGACAACCAGCACGTGGTTGTAGCCCACCTGGTCGTCATTGATCGAGTCGTAGATGTACAAATCGTAGAAACGGTCAACGTTGTCGGAAGCGGGGAAAGCCGTGTTGGTCAGCTTGAGCTGCTCCTCCATCGGCGGGCTCCAGGAATGTGGCACGTTCGTCCAACCGGTGGCGGGATCGAGATCCACTCGTTGATAGGAGACGCCGAACGCGTTAGCCAGAGCGGGCTGTCCGGGCAGATCGTAGTTCAGCAAAATGCCGCGGTTGGAGAAGAAGGTGCGGTAATCGACCACGGGTCCCTGCAAAGCAGGCGACAGATTGCGAGCGCCGGCAAACTCAACCGCCACCACCGTCTTGCCAGCGCGCTCGGCGGCGTTGAAGAGATCATCCGTCTGGACAACTCCTGCGCTGAAAGCCGCTGTGCGGTTGGAGAACGAATCTCCCTGGCGGAAGAAGGTGTTATTGGTAGAGCCATGCTCGCTGGGATAGGTGCCGGTGGCCAGCGTATACCAGCCCACGCCGGTGTTAGGCGGAAAAGCCTGCACCAGGCCGTTCTCGCCGCGCACACCGTTGCGCATGAGCTGGGCAAACGTAGGCATGACCCCGGCTGCAGCATAGCGCTCCATCAGGTCTGGGCGCATTCCGTCGGCGACAAAGAAAATCACGCGGTCGGCTTGCGGCCATTTCATCCAGGTGGGCGCTTTGCCGGCGGGTAAGGCTGCCGTGCTAAGCACCAGCGCCAGGACCATCGCCAGATACAGAATCTTGGTTTTCATACAGATCCTCCTCATAAGGAACGGGTTAGAAACTTACCCTCAGCAACGGAGCTCTTGCAAAAACGTTCAGTGGTGTAACCATCATTACCACCGGACAACTCACTGGAAGATTTCTACTGCCTACATCCACCTCCTCTCTCGAACAGCCTGATCAAATTGACTGCTAAACTCCCCCTGCAGCGTGGAATGCATCTTATGCGGCTGGCGTAGCAGCCCCGCATGCTTTCGTGGTCCAATCCAAGGCGCAGCTCTCGCTTATCGGCGCCTGCCTCGAATTTGCCACTGCCGCTCGATCTTTCTGCTGTATGAATACAATCGCCGGTGAGAACATCTTCCCCTGGTCGGCTTCCATCTCAAACCCGACAGAATCGTCGGAGTCAGCCGTGTGAACCTGGGCTAAATCTATTATACAAAATAATTTGTCAGATACAACAGGGCTTAACAATTAAAATGGGGTAAAGGTGGGGTTAAATTCCTGATAACTTCCTGATAGCAAAACGGGCTCAGCTTAAAGCCTGAGCCAGATTACAGGAAGGCGCACTTCTATTGCCTGCATGTCGTTGGTTGCAAGCACACTTGAACAGCCCAATTTTTGATACAATCGCCAGCGGAGGGTGAGGCGGTCAGTGGGCGAGTCGCACAGCAAATTGCTTTTCTGCTGGTCTATTGTCCTGGCGTGGACAGAAGCGTTGGGTGCGCTGCTCTGGATGCTGTTGATCTCGCCTGATTTGAACGACCTCTCGCCTGGCAAGCTGGCTCTGGTTGCGCCGCTATCCCTCCTTGCAGGCTGGCTTGGTTGGATTACATTCCAGGCATGGACGAATCCCAGTAGCTTATCGCGCTGGCTCTCGGTACTTCAGCACACAGCCAGCCGCACCCCTGTCTACGCCGGCTTGGTTCTCTCAAACCTGGCAATAACCGTTATCGCGGTTTACACCCTCGCCTTTGCAATCCGAACATCTGACCCATTCCTCAACGCATACACGAGACGGCTCATGCCATACGCCGCCCTTGCGGTGGCTATCTGCCTTCAATCAGCGCTTGGGTTGCGCTTCATAAGATATGGATGGACTCTCAGCGTGTTGCGCCTTTCCCGCCCAACCGTGAAAGCTTCGCTTGTAGCTTTGGCTGTGTTACTTGGGGTTTCTACCTGGATGTTGACAAGCGGAGTTGGATTGAAACCGGATAAAATCGGCTGGGGTACGCCGGGCGCGCCAATCCTGCCGTACCAGGTTGCCCTGGCTTTGGTAATCGCCAGCGTTGCCACGGCGGTTCTTCGCTTCCTCGCCAACTCGATGAAGCAGATGGGTCAGGACATTCCCACACGCCTCAAGAACAACGCCCTCGATGGACTGATCTGCGTCTTGCTGTGGGCGGCAGCAACCTGGATGTGGAGCACAGAACCTTTGCAACCCGGCTACTTCGTCCCCCAGCCAACCCCGCCTAATTTCGAATACTATCCCTATTCCGATGCCGCGGCATATGATCGCTCTGCCCAGATGCTCTTAATCGGAAACGGTCTGGAGCGCCAGGTGATCCGTCCGTTGTATTCGTCCTTTCTCGCACTGGCGCAGGCGGTGAGTGGCATCGGCTATCAAAGCGCGATTGCCTGGCAGGTTCTCATCCTGGCGACAATCCCGGCTTTGCTATACCTGATGGGCAAAGCGTTGCACCACCGCCTGAGCGGCATACTGGTTGGGTTGCTGGCGATCTTCCGTGAGCGCAACGCCATCGCCCTCAATGGTTTGATTGATGTTTCCCATTCCAAGTTACTTCTGTCCGATCTGCCCGCAGCGCTCGGTGTGGCGGTCTTTTGCCTGATCCTGATTCTCTGGCTGAGAAATCCGCTGTCGAAACGTCTGCACTTATTCCTGGCGGGGGGCATACTGGGGATTTTCATGCTGGTGCGCACCCAGGTCATTTTGCTGTTGCCCGCAGCAATAGCGCTGGCGTGGACCGCCCTGCGCAAGCAGCCGCGGCGCTGGTTACAAAAGAGCAGTCTAGTGTTGGCTGGTTTGGTCATTGCCCTCGCGCCCTGGATGTGGCGCAACTGGCGATTGAGCGGCAATAACCTGCTCTCAGACCCTGAGCCAGTCGAGCTGCTTCTGCGCTACAGCGACTTAGCGCAAGCTAGCGAGGCTCCGTTGCCCGGTGAGACGCAGTCGCACTACCTCTCCAGAATCCGCAACGGCATCAAGCAATCTATCTTATCGCATCCCTCGAGGGCAGCCAGCCTGGTCGCCAGCCATTACTGGCATAACCATCTCTCGACCCTGCTGATCCTGCCAGCTTCTTACCCGATGTTGCTGCAGGTACAACTCGTTCCGCTGCCTACAGGTCATTCCAGATCGTACATCTCCCAAATCCGAGAACAATGTTGTTCACTGAAGAATTACGTGAAGGGATTGCCTTATTGGAACAGCGCTTGGGACGGTAAGCTGGCAGAGAACGCCTGGCCGCCACTGCTTGTCAGCCTGCTTTTGATCTCCGCCGGCATCGGAGCTGCCTGGAGGCGGAGCCGCCTCGCCAGTCTGACGCCGCTTGCAGCTGGACTGCTCTACGCGCTTGGCAGCGCCGCGGTCCGCCTCTCCGGCTGGCGCTTCAACCTACCAGTGGACTGGGTCGGCATGCTGTATTACAGCATCGGCCTGGTTGAAACAGGCTTTTGGCTGGTCGCTTTCTTCCACAATCGTGTGTTTTCGATTGATTCGGACCCTGCGGAAATCCCCGATTGGGGAGAGACATCAGATCGGGGACGCTTCCCCTGGAAGCAGGCCTGCCTGGCAGGGCTGTTCTTTTTCTCGTTGACGGGCGCTATTCCACTGGCAGAACGACTGATCCCTGACCGATATCAAGGAATGACTGTCCAGGGCATGCTGATTGCGCTCGAATCCGATGGCTTGCTCCAGGCGGCTGGCGTCGAGAAGACAGCTCTGCTCAGTTTGTTGGGCGAAGAACAAAGCCAGGCTATCATTGGCAGGGCGCTCTATCCGCGCTTTTACCAGCAAGGCGAGGGCCTGCCAAGCGGCGGTTGGCCAGCTTACTATCCCAGGGATTACAATCGGCTTGCATTCAACATGATCCCTGGTAATATTGCCGTGATCTTGCCTGCCCAGGAGGCTCCCGCGGCTTTCCCGCACGCCGCGGATGTACTAGTCCTGGGATGCAGACGCGCAGATCATCTGGAGGCGCTGCTTGTGGCAATTCTTTCGCCTCCTAAATCGGTCATTCTGCGCTCCCAGCCTGGTCATTGGAGCTGTGTTGCGCCGTGAGGAGTGCCGCAGCACGCAAAATTCCTGGAAGTGCCACCCCTATGGACAATTCCTCCCTGGAGACATCCTCTACCGGAAACGTTGAGCGTCATCAGCCCGGCTTGACCAGTCAGCCGATCGTGATTGTAATCCCGGCATATAACGAAGAACGCTTTATCGGCAGCGTGGTGCTCAAGGCGCGTCAGTTCTGCCACCATGTGATTGTAGTGGATGACGGTTCTTCGGACGCCACCGCAGAGTTAGCCGCACTGGCCGGCGCACAGGTCATTCGCCATGCCGAGAACCGGGGTAAAGGAGCAGCTTTAAATTCCGGTCTGCACGCCGCCCGCCAGTTCGAACCGGCAGCAGTCGTGATGCTCGACGCCGATGGACAACACTCTCCAGACGAGATTAATAAGCTCATTTCACCCGTGATTGCGGGGCAGGCAGACCTGGTGATTGGATCCAGATACCTGGGCAACAGCAGCCAGACACCGCGTCACCGCATTTGGGGACATTGGGCATTCAACTGGCTGACTCGCCTGTCCAGCGGTGTGCCCTCCAGCGATTCGCAAAGCGGTTTTCGCGCGATTTCGGGACAGGCGCTGCGCCTGGCAGAAGTGCCGATCACCATCCAATATCGTGATCGGCCAAAACGAAACGCTCTCTCGCATGGGATCATGGTGCTCAACGGGCTGTTGCGCTTGATGGGGCAATACCGCCCGTTGCTCTTTTTCGGCGTTTCGGGCGGCTTCTTGCTGGCTGCTGGCCTGATCTGGGGCTGGGTAGTGGTAGATATCTACGTCCGCAAGATGCAGCTTGCGGTCGGCTACGCTATGATCAGCGTATTGCTTACCATCCTGGGAAGCCTGTTGCTGACCACGGGTTTCATCCTTCATTCCGTGCGTGGCTTGTTGATGGACATGCGCGACCAGATCCGCAATCGCTAAGTACGATATGTGCAACCGCCGGAAGATCCCAGGCAATGACGGGCTGAAGGGTCATCCGCTAACCTGCTATGAGTGAATTCTCCTTCCAGGCTGAAATCAGCCGCACACCCATCGATATCCCTCGGGCAATGTTGTGCTTTGCCCGCGAGATCGCCTACCCTGAGCTGGACATCGAGTATTATCTAAATCGGCTGGCTGACCTGGCCAAGCTGGCTGATGATGATCTCGCTCCGTATCTATCCATCAATGAGCGGGCAGAGGCGCTGGCGGATTTTCTGTTCATCCAGCAACGCTTCCAGGGGAACGTCGTTTCTTATCATGATCCGCGCAACAGCTATCTGAATGAAGTGCTCGACCGACGCATGGGAATCCCCATCAGCCTTTCAGCCGTATACATCGCTGTCGCCCAGAAGCTTGGATTGCCGGCGCGCGGCATTGGCCTGCCAGGTCATTTCATTGTGGGGATTCCGGCTGAGCGAGACGAAATCTACATCGATCCTTTTCACGGCGGGGCGCGCCTCTCCAAAGCCGACTGCGCTGACTTGGTTCGGGATACAACCGGTTTCGCCGGCGCTTTTCGCGACGAATGGCTCAGACCCATTTCACCCCAGGCAACGTTGACGCGCATGCTCAACAACCTGCGCAATATCTACCTGCACCTGGGTGAGTGGCCTCTGGCGCTAAAGGTGGTCGAGCGCTTGCGCCTGCTACAACCTGACCTGCCCGACCTGCTGCGCGACCTGGGGTACATCTATCAGCGCCAGGGGTTGTTGCGGCTGGCTGTGCAGCATTACCTGGCCTACTTAGAACAGGCTCCGTACGCCCCAGACGCCGAGGGGGTTAAAGCCAGCCTGCAGCGAGCGACAAAAATCCTGGCAAGGCTGAATTAACGCCTGCCAGTTGGCACGATTCCTGCTCCTCCTTCTCTCAAACGGGCAAACCAGGCCAGCATGAAGAACCGCTGGCGAACCATGCAGCTCCTTTGCCGCATGGACGGATGCAGTATCGGTAGCGATGAGCAAGGGCGAGAAGGGCAGAGCCATGAAACACACCTCTTTGATTCTGACAGCAATACTGGTATCCATCTTAGGCGTGGGGATGCTGTGGCGGCAAGGGCGCTCAGCCAGCACCGATCCGCTGGAAGGGCTGCGTCTGAACGGCAACTTCGGCCCGCTCCTGCAAAAGCCTGTCTACAACTGGCGCGTCTGTGCCAATTTGGGGGTTGGGCCGGTGCCTGGAACCGGGCTGAGGAGGCTGCGCTTTCGCCTGTGCCACAACCGCGGCTGGGAAGTGCTGGCGTACTGCTTACAGCCCGAGCGACCCGCGCCGGCGATCGGCACCATCTGCTCGCGCACCAGCGAGGATACCTATTGGTGCGGCAACGGCATACAAAACTTGCGCGAGTATCGCGTCCAGGAGACTCCCACCCCCACGCCCACCGTCACCGGCACGCCCGCACCCACTGCCACGCCGACACCCACTATCATCGCGCCTACTCCAACGGCGCCCGCCCGGCAGGCGCGCCCGGGCGGCCCCGGCTTGATGGAGTGGGCAGCTCAGGCTGGCCCGGCAGCGGTTCGCAACCTGCTGGCTCGCTGGTTCAACCCGGCTTCTCCCACTCCCACACCAGGCGCGCCAGAACTAGCTGCTCCGGCAAGCCCCGTTGATTTCTATGGGATTGATTTCGGTCGTAGCGATAAAACCATCCGCATTACCATCTATCCGCCCAATCGGCGCCTGCATCGCGGCAAGCCCATCGTCATTGCCTTTCGACCAGCCGCAAAATGCCGCTTTGGAGATCGGCGAGCCTGCGTTTCCGTTTTCCAATCCGAATTCGCCGGCCAGGCGCTCCTGACTACCGTTCATTCGGGCGTGGGCGGCGAAGGGCAGGCGTTTCGACATGCCATAGAGGGCACCAGCCTGGGCGGGGCGGCGTATCCGTTAAGGAAGGTACTGGCAAACCTGGAGGCATGGGAGGGGGCAGAGGTGGTGATCACCCAGGGCAAGCGCCGGGTGGAAGGATTCAAACTGACGAGCTTGAGCCGCATCCCACCCAGACACGTGGATAGCTACCTGGATGCTCCCATTCCTGAAGCAATTGAGTTTGCCGCACATCTTGACCCTGACTTTTTGCCCGCGCCAGAGCCCGGTCGCCCCTTATTGCTCGTTGAGACCTGCGGTTGGAGGATACCCGGCGAGCGCAGCGCCGACAAAGTTCCCGCCACCTCAGCCTCGATTTACCTGGCCGTCATTCAGCACACGCCCTGACCACAGGGTCATAGAAACCGAAACAAAAGGGCCGCCCGCGGGCGGCCCTGCAATGTTCTAATTTCTGTCAGAGCTCATAAAGGAATGACATTGGTTGCTTGCAGGCCTTTCGGCCCCTCCTCGATGGAAAACTCGACCCGCTGGTCTTTTTCCAGGCGCCGGTAACCATCCATCTGGATTGCCGAGTAATGGACAAAGACATCGTCGCCATTCTCGCGGCCCAGAAAGCCATAGCCCTTGGCTGCATTGAACCATTTGACGGTTCCGACAATACGCTCACTCATTTTTCTTACTCCATCAGGTAAAAGTTTCATTGCCGCCTCAGGCGCAAACGCCAGTTAGGCGACAACGAGCGTAAGATTATCACCCAAGGGAATCCCTGTCAAGCTGTTTTATCGTTTCTTAACAAATCTCATATAAGCTGAAAGAACCAACCGATAAACGTAATCCTTTGCCAAGCCGCTTGAGCGTCAGACAATTCATCCCCCAAGCTACCTGCACAAGATAGATATTCCGAATGAATTGCGTCCATCCGATCGTTGTTGCCCCCGTTTAAGGGCGAGGGCGGCGAGATCGGCAGCGTACCTCAAGCATTGCGGTCGGTAGCCGCCGATTTTTCTGCCCCGCGCTGGCGCGCGTAGTGTCGACGCTGTTTGGAGCATAAGCCTGCAAGGGCGATTCGAACTGGAAACCCAGGTTCAGAGCCGGGTGAAAATTTCCGAGCGCAGGGTGCTGGAAAAATAAACCTGCCCTCCCAGGAGTCTCGCCAGCGTTCTCTCAGGAAGGCAGGTCAATTGCCTATCCGGCTGATCAGATGATCTCCGGTTATTTTCTGAGCAGAGGAGGATTACTTCCCCAATCGTTTCCGCATGGCCTCGGTCAGCGGCGGAAGGATGGCGAACAGGTCGCCCACCACGCCGAAGCGCGCCATCTTGAAGATGGGAGCTTCCGGATCTTTATTGATGGCAACGATCACCTTGCTGGTGCGCATACCAGCCTGGTGCTGAATGGCGCCGGAGATGCCGCAGGCGATATACAAATCTGGAGAGACCACTTTGCCGGTCTGTCCAACCTGGTGCTCGTATGGGATGTAACCGGCATCCACCGCGGCGCGGCTGGCGCCTACAGCACCGCCCAATACCTGCGCCAGATCGCCAACCAGCTTGAAACCCTGCTGGGCGCGCCAGATCTCGGCTTGCTTTTCATCCATACCCGCGGGTGGGGTGAGGGCAGGATTGTTGGAAACGCCGCGCCCGCCAGAGACAATCACAGCCGCATCCGTTACACTGACGCCGCCGCCGGAAGGCATGTATTCCACCACCTTGGTCAGGATTTCGCCTTCAGCCAGGACAGGTTCCACGCGCACAGGATTGCCGGTTCGGCTGGTATCCTCTTTTGGTGCGGGGAAGGCGCGCGTGCGCGTGGTGATAATCTGCGGCGTAGCCTCGCACACCGTCTTGGTGAGCAATTTGCCGGCGTAAACCGGCCGGGTTGCCACCACGCGTCCGTTGACGACTTCCAATCCGATCACATCTGGCATCACGCCTGTGTTCAGGTCCATGGAGCACATGGCTGCCAGTTCCCGCCCGCGCGTGGTGGTGGGGAAGAGCAGCACCTCAGCCGCGTCTTTGATCAGTTTGGAAATCAGCGCAGCGTACGTTTCCGGGCGATAATCCGCCATGGTTGGGGCATCGGAGAAGAGCACCTCGTCTGCCCCGTAGTGAAAAGCTGCTGCGGCTACATCCTGGGCGCCCTCGCCGAACACCAGCGCCGTAACGCCACCGCCCAGCTTTTCCGCCAGGCTGCTGCCAACTCCCAGCGCCTCCCAGGAGCCAGGATGGGCTTTGCCTTTGAATTGATCGATGTAAATCCAAACCTTGTTGCTCATCACAGCACCTTCTCTGCCAGGATTTTATCTGCCAGCTTCTCAGCGATGTCTTGCGGGCTATCGCCAGTGATGATCTCGGTTACCACTTCACGCGCTGGCGGGTTGGTGATTTCTGGCCATTTCACCACCGATTGCGGCGCGGCGAGGCCCAGATCGGCCAGCGTCCAGGTGGGAATCACCGCCCGAGAGGCTCTGCGGATGCCCATAAAGGAGGGGTAGCGCGGTTCAGCAATGTCCTTGCCCACGCTGACCACCGCCGGGAAGCGGGCTTCCACCACCTGTCGTCCTTCCTCCATCGAGCGCGCCACCCGAATCGTCTTGCTCGCCGGGTCTAAAGCCTGGATCACCGAGACCTGAGAAAGCATCGGCCAGCCCAAGGCGCGCGCTGTCTGTGCTGCGGTCACGCCCATATCTCCATCAATCGCCTGCTTGCCAAAAAACGCCAGGTCGACATCGCCGATCTTCTGAATGGCAGCCGCCAGTACGCGGGCAACCGCCTGGCTGTCACTGCCAGCCATCGCCGGGTCGGAGACGAGAATGGCTTGCGCGCAACCCATGGCCAGGGCGTGCTTGAGAGCCTCGGTCGCGCTCTCTCCGCCCATGCTGAGGGCAATGACTTCACCGCCGTGCGCTTCCTGCTGGAGCAGAGCCGCTTCCACGGCAAATTCATCCCAGGGATTGATCACCAATGGCGCATCTCCCCAGGTCACCTGCCCGTTTTCCACCACCACCTTGGCGGCTGAATCGGGCACTTGTTTGACGCATACCACGATCTTCAAGGCGACCTCCTTTTATTAAGATAATCTTTGGATTTCATAGAGCGTTGCTAATCTTCATTCCTGCCAGAATTTCGCATCGTATGCTGGCAATTCGCACCTCAAGGGAGGGTCATCCCGATAGCCGAGCGCATACCCGGCTTGCAACAATTGGTGAATTTCGCTCGTGCCTTCGTAAATGACCGCTCCTTTGGCATTGCGCAAATATCGCTCGACGTCGTACTCATCGCTGTAGCCATAGGCGCCATGAACCTGGATGGCTTCGGAAGCCGCTTCAAAGGAAGCATCGGTGGCGAACCACTTGGCCAGGGATGTTTCGCGCGTATTACGCAAGCCAGCATTTTTCATCCAGCCGACGCGCAGGTACAACAAGCGCGCGGCGTCGTACGATTGTACCATACGGGCAATCTTCTGTTGAATAAGCTGGAACTTGCCGATCTGGCGCCCGAATGCCTCGCGCTGGTTGGCGTAACGGACGCTGGCTTCCAGGCAAGCTCGAATCAAGCCGGTTGCGCCAGCGGCTACCGTATAACGGCCATTGTCCAGGCAGCTCATGGCAATCTTGAAGCCCTCGCCTTCTTCCCCAATGCGGTTCTCAACCGGCACGCGGACATCCTGGAAAGCTATCCAGCCAGTCGAACCGGCGCGCACACCCAGTTTGCCATGGATATCGCCGCGGCTGACACCGGGGGAATCCAGCTCCACCAGGAAGGCACTCAGCCCATCGTGCGGGTCAGCCGCCTGGGTATTGGTGCGCGCTACAACCAGGGCATGGTCGGCTTTGGTCGCCAGGGAAATCCACATCTTCTCGCCGTTGAGCACATAGACATCACCGTCGCGCCGCGCGGAGCTGGCGATTGAAGCCACGTCCGAGCCGGCACCTGGCTCGGTCAGCCCAAAGCAGCCAATCTTCTCCCCGCGCGCCTGGGGAGCCAACAGGCGCTGTTTTTGCTCTTCCGTTGCCCACTGGAACAATCCCAGGCTGTTCAAACCCATATGCACCGACATCACCACGCGCAGGGTGCTGTCCACCGCTTCCAGCTCCTCGCAGGCCAGCCCCAGGGAGATGTAGTCCATCCCCTGACCACCGTAGCGCACCGGCAGGCAGATACCCAGGATGCCCAGTTCTGCCATCCGCGGCAGGATGAAAGCAGCCATCTCCTGCTTGCGGTCGAATTCTTTAATGATTGGCGCCACTTCCTTCTGCGCGAACTCCCGCACCATGCGCTGCACCATGCGGTGTTCCTCTGTCAATGCAAAGTCCATCAGAAATCTCCTGCCTGGAATGGGAAACGCGCCTTTGATTATAGCCAATCAGATGCCAGAGGACAACTGGCATTTGTCACCTTCCTGGCATGCCCCCTATAACTCAATGGGGCGCTCCTGGTTTCCGCTATAATTTCGATCATGAGGCGCCTTACCAGAATTCTGATCTGGTCATTTGGGACGGTACTGTTAGTGACGCTGCTCCTCTTCGGAGCGCATCTGCTGCCCCAGGCCCGGCTCGGCGTAGAACCGCGCCGGGCGGAAACCAGCGCCGGGATCGAAGTGCCCGCCCGTCAAGCCCAGGAGCTCGCCCAGATGGCGCGCGTGCTCCCCTGGCGCAGCGAATTGTGGGAGCAAGCCGGGCAACTGGCACTGGAAAGCGGCGATGCTGCAAGCGCCATCGGCTATTTCACTCAGGCCGATCAGCAGGGGCGCCTCTCTCCGGCCGGTCACCTGGCGCTGGGCGACTCCTACCAGCAAAGCGGCAATCTCCTTGCAGCCATTGAAGCCTGGCAAGTCGCTCTTGAGCAAGGCGCGCCAGCCGCTGAAGTCTACCCGCGCCTGCTCGCAGCCCATCGTCACCTGAGAGACTACCCGGCTGCTATTGCCGTTTTGCAATCGATGCTTGCCGAGGAACCCATCCGCGCCGACCTGCATTACCAGATCGGGCTGATGCTGGCGGCCACAAAACCCGAGGCAGCATTGCCGCATTTGAAACAGGCTGGCGAACTGGATGCGCATCTAGCCCAATCTGCCAGCGCGCTGGCGCAATCCATCCGCGTCGCCTCAATGCAAAACGATCCAGCCTACACTTTGGTCGAATCCGGGCGCGCGCTAGGCGCTCTCGGGGAATGGGAGCTGGCTCTATACGCTTTGGAAGCCGCGGTGCAGGCTCGCCCCGATTATGCCGAAGCGTGGGCTTTCCTGGGTGAAGCGCGGCAACATTTGCCACAACAGGCAGCCGGAGGCGATGGCCTGGTGGAACTGGAACAGGCGTTGGCGCTCGATCCCAACTCGCTAAGCGCCCATTTGTTCCTGGCGTTGTACTGGCAACGCCAGGGGGATGTCTCTCGGGCGCTATCTATCTTACGCGAAGCCGCGGCGCTCTTCCCAGATAATCCAGCCCTCCCTGCTGAAATCGGGCGCATGCTTGCTCTGCAAGGCGACCTGGAGGAGGCGGCGCTGTCTTACCAACGGGCGATTGAGCTGGCGCCATCTGACCCGCTCTACTACCGACTGCTGGTGCAATTCTGCCTCGAATACAACTACCAGATGAGCCAGATCGGTTTGCCAGCCGCCCGCCGTTTGATCTTGCTGGCTCCGAACGACCCCGCTGCCTTCGATACGCTGGGGCAGGCGCTTTACCAATCAGGCGACATCTCCAACGCGAAACGGCAATACCACCGCGCCATCAGCGTGGACGCGCAGTATGCTCCCGCCTATCTCCACCTCGGACTGGTCTACATTCAGGAAGGCAAACAGGAAAAAGCACGAGAGATGTTCAGGTTGGCGCTCTCGCTAGCCCCCGGCACCTCCACCGCCGAGCATGCGCAACGTCTGTTGCAACTGTACACGCCCTGAGGATGCTCAAGTGAATTCGGGAGAGGGATTCTGCGCCACTCTGAGGGCACGCCGCGACAAAGAGTCTCAGTGTCTGGCGATTCCCTATCGAGCAACTGACGATCGCCTGTCTCGAATTCACATTATGTTAAAATAGCCGCACACACTCGCGCCGCTTAACCAAGGAAACCACGCATGAAATCACGTCTGCTGCTGTTCACCTGTATATTGCTTTGTTTCTCGCTGTCCTGTAAAGCAGTCACATCCATCATCGATGAGATCGGCGCCGAACAGGGCGGAAAATTGCTCTTCCAGGACGATTTTTCCAACCCCAAAAGCGGCTGGAAGCGCGTTGTAACCGAAGAGGGCATCACTGATTACGATAACGGCACTTACCGCATCTTCGTTGACACCACCAATACCGATGTGTGGTCGAATCCGGGCTTGAAGTTCAGCGACACAGTAATCGAGGTAGAGGCTACCAAGGTGGGCGGCGACGACAATAACGATTTCGGCCTGATCTGTCGCTACCAGGACAACAATAATTTTTACTTCTTCGTTATCAGCAGCGATGGATACTACGGAATCGGCAAGTTGCTCAACGGAAAGCAGATGCTCATCGGCATGGAATCAATGCCGCCGAGCGAGGTGATCAAACAGGGCAACGCTACCAATGTGATCCGCGGTGAATGTGTTGGCAAAACATTGCGCCTGATCGTCAACGGCGAGCTGCTGGCGGAAACCGTGGATGATGGTTTCAGCGCTGGCGATGTGGGTTTGCTGGCGGGTTCTTTCGATGTTCCTGGCACCGACATTCGCTTCGATAATTTCATCGTTCGGGAGCCGTGAGCTATGAAAGTATATCTGGACACGGTCGGCTGTCGGCTGAATCAGAGCGAGATCGAAGCCTACGCCCGCCAGTTCCACGCTGCTGGACACACTTTGATCGCCTCGCCCGAGGGGGCAGACGTGGCGGTGGTCAACACCTGCGCTGTGACCGCAGCGGCTGCCTCCGATTCGCGCCAGAAGATTCGCCAGATGCAGCGAGCAGGAGCGAGGGAGATCGTCGTCACCGGCTGTTGGTCAACCTTGCAACCGCAGCGAGCGGCTTCGTTGCCAGGGGTGACGCGCGTGGTGCCCAACCGCTGGAAAGACCGCCTGGTGCCAGACCTTTTGCAAACCCCGCCGGAAGTGTTCGAGATGGAGCCATTGGAGCGCCTTCCGATCCCGGGAGCACGCCTGCGCACGCGCGCCTTTATCAAAGTACAAGATGGCTGCGACAACCGGTGTGCCTTTTGCGTCACCACCCTCGCCCGCGGCGCAGGGCGCAGCAGGCCGATCCCTGCTGTCCTGGCGGATGTTCAGGGTTGTCTGCTGGGCGGAGTGCAAGAACTTGTGCTTACCGGCGTTCACCTGGGTTCTTGGGGACAGGATCTCTCACCCCGCCTGAGTCTGCGCCATCTGGTGCAGGCTATCCTGCGCGAGACGGATGCGCCGCGCTTGCGCCTTTCATCCCTGGAGCCATGGGATCTGGATGAGACGTTTTTCGGGCTGTGGGAAGACCGTCGCCTGTGCCGTCACCTGCACCTGCCACTGCAGTCTGGCAGCGCCGCCACACTGCGCCGCATGAGGCGCAAGACCACCCCCGAGGCTTTCGCCAGCCTTGTTGCTGCCGCACGGGCTGCCATTCCAGGGGTGGCGATCACAACCGATGTCATCGCTGGTTTCCCGGGCGAAGACGAGGCTGAATTTGCCGAATCCCTATCGTTCGTCGCAGCCATGCGGTTTGCTGGCGGACACGTCTTCACCTACTCCGCTCGCCCGGGCACGCTGGCGGCGCGTCTACCCGACCAGGTGCCGCATCCGCTGCGCAAGGAGCGCAACGCCCGCTTGCGAGAGACGTTAGCTGAGTCGGCGCGAGCCTTCCGCGAAAGCTTCCTCGGCGCAGAACTGCCGGTATTGTGGGAGAGCGCTGCTGCTATAAGCCCTGCGGGCTGGCAGATGAGCGGACTGACGGATAACGCCCTGCGGGTGAGAGCAAACGTCCCACAGCACCTGTGGAATCAGATCACCCCGGTGCGCCTGGTCGCCGTGGAAGGCGACGAACTGATCGGAACACTCCTTGAACCCGCCTGAGGACAGGTGACCAGGCAGCCGCCCTTGGGCGACATTCCCCTTCATCATAAATCATGGACGATTGCATCTTCTGCCAAATCATTGCCGGCAGGCGACCCGGACGCATCCTGTATACCGACGAGCTTGCCACCGCCTTTGCCGACATCCATCCCGCCGCCCCAATCCACGTGTTGGTGGTGCCCAACCGCCACATTGCTTCGGTGAATGACCTCAGACCCGAAGACGAAGCCCTGGTTGGTCATCTGTTCACTGTGGCGCGGCAGGTAGCAGAGCAGGCTGGCATCCAGCATAGCGGTTATCGCCTGATCGTCAATACCGGACCAGATTCCGGGCAGGCGGTCTTTCACCTGCACCTGCACGTTCTCGGCGGGCGGAGGATGCGTTTCCCCATGGGATGAAGGGGCTTTTTGAACGCGGTATAATGACCAATATGAGCATAAAAGACGATCTGGACAATGCACTCAAACAAGCCCTCCGCGCCGGAGACGAGCCGCGCAAGCGCACCGTGCGCATGGTGCTGAGCAATATCCGCCTGGCAGAGGTGGAAAAGGGCGGCCCGCTTGATGAAGCTGGCATTCAGGCGATTTTGCACAAAGAAGTGAAAGCGCGCCGCGAGACCATTGCCGACGCCGAGCGCGCCCGACGCCCCGACCTGGTGGAAGCAGCCAAGCAAGAAATTGCCATTTTGGAGAGTTTTCTGCCCAAAGCGTTCACTCCCGAAGAGCTTGAAGCGCTTGTCCGGCAGGTCATCGCCGAGACCGGCGCCACTTCGGTGCGGGAAATGGGACAGGTGATGAAAGCGCTGATGCCGCGATTGCAGGGTCGCGCAAGCGGGGAGCAGGCAAGCCAGGCTGTGCGCAAACTGCTTCAGTAGCAGAGAAACTCGAGCCCGGACCCCGCGCTCTGGATTATCGATGAACGCCCGATTGAGCCACAACCCTATCCGCCGGCGGGTATTTCTTCTCCTGCTTTTCTTGGTGAGCGCCGCCATCACTTACATCGCCCTGGCAGCGCCGCAGATTCTCCCCCTTACCTCCGACACCTTCCAGGTTGGGCAGGTGGCTTCAACCGAGGTATTGGCGCCGCGCGAGATCACCTATGAAAGCCAGGTGCTCACCGAACAGCAGCGCGAGGCTGCAGCGCGAGCAGTGCCGCCACTCTACACCCCTTCTGATACGGCGATTGCCCGCCAGCAACTGGAGCGCCTGCGGGCAGCCCTGGCTTTCATCAACAGTGTGCGCGCCGATGCCTACAGCACCCCCGAACAAAAAATCAACGACCTGGCGGCATTGGAAGATGTGCAGCTTAGCCGGGAAACCGTGGAAAACATCCTCAACCTGAACGATCAACGCTGGCAAGCGGTTCAGCAGGAGGCGATTGCCGTGCTGGAGCAGGTGATGCGCAACGTCATCCGCGAAGACCGCCTGGAAGAGGCGCGCCGTAGCGTGCGGGTGCTGGTAAGCCTGGCGCTCACCGAGGAACAGGCGGACATTGTCGCCGAACTGGTGGCTGCCTTCGTAACGCCAAACAGCTTCTACAGCGAAACGCTCACCCGCGCCGCCCAGGAGAATGCGCGCGCAGCAGTCCAGCCGGTGACGCGCTCGCTCAAAGCTGGCGAGATCATCGTTCAGCGCGGCGATGTGATCAACGAAATTCATCTGGAGGCCATGCAAAAGCTGGGGCTGGCTCAGCCGCAGGATGCCTGGAAGCACCTGACCAGCGCCGCGGCGCTGGTGTTGCTACAGGCAGCCTTCATGGTATTTTACCTGCGGCGCAACACCCGCCTGCTGCAAGACTTGCGCGGCCTGACCGTGATCATCGTCTTATTCTTGCTCTTCCTGGTGGGAGGGCGACTGATTCGCAGCGAAGTGCTGGCGCTAATTTACATTTACCCGCTGGCAGCCTATGGCATGACTATCGCAGCCCTGTTTGGAACCAACCCCGCCCTGGTGCTATCGTTGTTGCTGGCGATTCTGGTCTCGTACAACCAGACCGACGCCCTGATACTGTTGCTGTACTATGTCCTGGGCTGCTTTTTTGGCGTATTGACGCTGGGCCGCGCTCAACGGGTGATCTCTTTTTTCTGGGCTGGCCTGGCCATCGCCGCCAGCGGCTCGCTGGTCGCCATTGCTTTTTACCTGCCCAAACCAGATGGCGACCTTCTGGCGGTCGCCACGCTGAGCGGCACTGCCCTGCTGAACGGAATTGCCTCCGCCAGTGTGGCTTTACTACTGCAGTTCTTCCTGGCGCAATTTCTGGGGATGACGACTGCCTTGCAACTCATGGAACTCTCGCGGCCAGACCATCCGCTGCTGCAACTGCTGCTGCACAATGCTCCGGGCACCTACCAACACAGCCTGCAAGTGGCTAACCTTGCCGAGCAAGCCGCCGAACGCATCGGCGCCGATACCCTGCTCACACGCGTGGGGGCGCAGTATCACGATGTGGGCAAGGCTCTCAATCCCATGTTTTACATCGAAAATCAGTTGCCGGGCAGTCAGAATCCCCACGAGGCGATGGATCCGGTAGAAAGCGCCCGCATTATCCTGCGCCACGTTTCCGATGGGGTGGCGCTGGCGCGCAAACATCGCATCCCGGAGCGCATCCAGGATTTCATCCGCGAGCACCACGGGACGATGATCGCCCGCTATCAGTATTTCAACGCGGTAAAAGCCGCCGGAGGGGACGAAAGCAAGGTCGATCCCGAACTTTTCCGCTATCCTGGTCCGCCGCCGCGGTCGCGTGAAACAGCTATCCTGATGCTGGCCGATGGCAGCGAAGCGCGGGTGCGCGCCGAGCGGCCCAAGGACGAAGCCGCCATGAAAGAAGTGATCAAAAGCGTCATTCAGAACCGCCTGGCTTCCGGTCAACTCGACAACACTGGCCTGACGCTGCGCGACCTGGATGCCATCGCCGATTCATTTGCCTCCACTTTGCGCGGCATCTATCACCCAAGGTTGGAATATCCGGTGCTGGACAAGATCGCCGCGCCCAAGCTGGATTCCAACCCGACTGTGCCCAGCCCAAGGCGCGCTCCAGCCGAGCCGAGGGAGCTCGATGCGCCCAAGGCCAGGGAGAACTGACCATGGTGCACGTTCTTGTAGAGGAAGCTGCCCTGGAGAAAGACGGAACGGGCGCGGGAATTCAGGCAGAGGTTCTGGAACGGGCTGCCCGCCAGACTCTCCTCTGCGCTGGCGCTTCGCCGGAAGCTGAGTTAAGCGTTGTCCTCAGCAGCGACGAACGCCTGGCTGAGCTGAACCGCCAATATCTGGGAGTTGACGCCCCGACCGACGTGCTCGCTTTTCCTGCTGGCGACGTTGACCCCGACAGCGGAGCGCCATACCTGGGAGATGTGCTGATTTCCTATCCGCGCGCCCTTGCTCAAGCCGCCGCAGGCGGGCATCTTCCCACAGAGGAGCTGCAACTCCTGGTAGTGCATGGCGTGCTCCACCTGCTTGGCTACGATCATTCCACTGAGGAAGAACGGGAGCGGATGTGGACATTGCAAGACGAGGCGCTGACCCGCCTGGGATGTGTCATCCGTGGTCCGTCCACCGAGCAGTCTCATCCTTGAAGCCATGACCTCCCGCCTCAGTTTCTTCTTCAGCTCGCGCGCCCGCGCTTTTCGCTGCGCCTTTGCCGGGTGGTGGTTCGTGTTGCGCACACAGCGCAACGCCTGGATCCATGCCCTGGTCTCCGTGGCGGTGATCCTGCTTTCAGCCTGGCTCAACCTGAGCCGCCTGGAATGGGCGCTGATCATCCTGGCCATCGCTCTGGTTTGGACAGCCGAGTTCATCAACACTGCGCTGGAAGCTGTGGTGGACCTGGCAAGCCAGCATGAAGTGCACGAACTGGCGCGGGTTGGTAAAGATGTGGGGGCGGCAGCGGTGCTGATTGCCGCGTTGACCTCGGTTGTTATTGGTTTGCTGGTGCTTGGCCCGCCACTATGGGAACGCATCCGGCTTTTGACTCATCATTAGCCTATCGAGGCAGCTTATGACCCCTCTGTCATTTCGTTTTGGCACCGTTGGTTCGCCGATCTCCACCCCAAAGAAGCCCGGTGGCAGCGTGGGCGCGGTGATGCGCTCTGCCGAACTGGGACTTTTCTCGCTGGAACTGGGCTGGGTACGCGCCGTGCGCGTGACGGAGGAGACCTGCGCTCAGATCAAGCAAGCCGCCCTCCAATACGACGTGACCTTGAGCGTGCACGCCCCGTATTTCATCAACCTGAACGCTGACGCCGAGGAATGGCCGAAGTCGCGTCAGCGGTTGATGGATGCAGCCCATTACGGCTACCTGGCTGGCGCAACCGATATTATCTTCCACCCTGGCTCTTACTTTGAGCGCCCACCCCAGGAAGTGCTGCCGCTGGCCATCGAGCGCCTGCAGGGTTGCGTGGAAGAGCTGCGCGCGGCGGGCAACCCGGTCATCCTGCGTCCGGAGACGATGGGCAAATCCGCCATGCTGGGCTCCCTGGAGGACACCCTGGCAATGAGCCAGGCAATTCCCGGGGTCAAGCCTTGCCTGGATTTTGCCCATCTACACGCTCGAGCCGGAGACGGCTCGATGAACACAGAGGCAGAATGGGCGGCTGTGCTGGAAAGCTACGCCCAAGCGCTGGGAGAAGCAGCTCTGCAAGACCTGCATATCCACATGTCGGGGATCCAATATGGCCCGAAAGGGGAGCAAGAGCATCTGAAATTGGAGGATTCCGACCTCGACGTGGGCGCGATCTTTCGCGCCCTGGCTGCGCGCGGCTGCCAGGGACGCCTGCTGTGTGAGAGCCCGGTGTTGGAAGACGATGCGGTGCTGCTGCGCCAGCGCTGGATGGAAATCAGCGGGGAAAGTTAATTGCGCCGCGGACGCGGCGGCTTCGGCGCCACGCCGACGATGTGCGAAAACATCGCTCAGCGCGCCTGCTTGAAATTCACGAAGATCAGGTTTTTGTCACAGGCGTCGTAGGTATCGAAATAAATCTTTTCCGACATCGGCAATCCGCCCTGGTCGAGCAATTGCACCCAGAGCGTGCCGCTAGAAGCGACAGGCTTATCTCCCAGAGTGAATTCATAAAATCCATTGGTGCCATACGCTGTGGTCAGCCCGGTCAGGGTGAGCATATCTATCGGCGCTCCCAAGAGCGTGCCCCCCAAACGCACCTGCTGTCCAGAAACCGGCGCTCCAGAGAGATCGAACACCTGGCCAGCCACACCAAGCCAGTTGCAGCCAGCTTCTGGGTGAAACGCCAGGCTGGACGTGCCGACGGGCGTTCCGGGGCCAACAACGAAAGGCATGCTGGCAGGGGTGCCCGGCGCGCCGGTGGGGGTGAAAGTGAACAGGCTGAAGGGGGTCTCCGTCGGTGCAGGCGTGGATGTCGGTTCAGGCGTGTTGGTGATCGTGGGCTCCAGCGTCGGCGAAGCGGTCCATGTGGGCGGGAGCGACAGGCGCGGCGTCGACGTGGCAGTGGGGAAGGAGAGCGTCGGTGGCAGTGTGGGAGGCGGAAACGGGTTCCATTGAGCATTTGGATTGATAAAGATGAGCAGAAAAACCGTCGCAACGCACAGGACCAGCAACAAAACCAGCACGGTCAACACGTTCCAGATAATATCCGACACCTTGCGAGTGGGTTTGACTTGCTCGTGGAGTTCAAAGGCGTCCATAGATGTCTCTCCCAAGTGCCGAGATCAGGGCAGTTGGATTTGGATGTCGCTCTGGCTGCGTCGCTCGGCCAGCCAGCTTGCCAGCGCCTGCATTTGCAGGACCAGGCGGGCGTCAGGAGCCAGGCGGCGCTGTGGATCGCGTTCGATCACCTGGATGATGTGAAACCCGACCGGCGTTTCGATCAGCGGGCTGAATTCTCCCACCTGCAGGTCAAAGGCAGCCTGCTCCACCGCCGGATGCAACAGATAGCCGCGCGGAAACCAACCCAGGTCTCCCTTGCCCAGCGGGTCATAGGCGGCAGCCAGAGCAGCGAAATCGCCTCCCGCGCGCAGCTCTGCCAATACCTGCTGGGCTTGTTCGGAATTATATAGCAAAATCTGGCGGGCATGCACTTGCTCGGCTGTCTCTGGGACAGCGGCAATCACCTGGTCGCGCATCCAGGCGGCAGCGATGGCTCGCCCCAGATCGCGGCGAAACGCCGCCTCGGTGTAACCGTTGGCAGACATCCATTCCGTCAGCGCCTGTTGCCCGCCCAGAGCGGCAACCAACTGATCGTAGCGTTCTTGCAAGAGCTTTTCGTCCACGATGAAACCGGCTTCGGCGGCTGCCTGCGAGAGCAAAACCTGATCGATCAAATCATTCAGCACCGCTTGCTCGTCTTCCGTTGCCAGTTCCGTGCCATCCTGGGCTGCAAACGCAGCTCGATAGCGCTCCAACTCCATCTGATACGCCGCCAGCGAGATCGGCTCGCCGTTGACCCTTGCGACCGCTGGTTCGACAGTAGGCGTGGGCGTTGGCTCGACGCGGGCTACCGTCGCCGTAGGCGTTGATAGAGGTAGGTCAAGCGTAGGCGATGGCGTCAAACTGCCCCCATTGCTGCAACCCGCCAGCCAGGCTGCGATCAGCACGAGTAAAACCAAGCTGGCAACAGCCCGGCGGATGAAACAGGGGATGATGCTCATTAAGAAGGATTATACCCGCAATCCAGCGGCATATTCCTTACAGGAACATCAGCCCCTGCTTATGGCTATTCACCATCGAAGTGTTGAACGGAGTAGATCATTGCATACCAGCTATAACCGCTGTCATCCTGAGCAATGAAAAGCATGGCCGCTCCCTGACCATCCAGACCCCAACCCTCGCTGTAGATAACCTGGGCAATTTTGACATCCGGCCCGAAGAAGGTCTCCGGCGGCTGTCCGGCAAGTGGAGGGAACTGGCTGCGATCTGTCGTGAATGATAGCGGATTGGCAGGGTCGGCGGGCAGGCGCGCCGTCATCAGCTCGGCGGTGATCTCAGCCGGCGACGCCTGGCGCCCTTCCGAGCCCCAGTAACCAATCGTGAAGGGGTCTGCCATGAAAGTATGCAATGCGGAGAGATTTCGCGAGCGGATGCCATCGGCAACGTTGCAGGACACCCATTCGACCGTACCTTCTACGGGGTTGGCGCAATCGAGAGAGGTTACCGGGGATTGGATAGCCCGCAGCGTCTGGGAGATCTCCATCAGGAGATCAAGATCGCCGCTGCCGCTGAGTTGCAGGTAGCGATCGCCGGCGGTGGTGAAGAAGAAGAAAGCCTGCTCGCCTGTGGCGGTCTGGACGATAAAACGAGCCGCCGGTATGCCACTGCTCAGGGTCAGCTCCTCGGCGGAAACAATGCTCATCCCCGAAGCCTCCCAGGCTGTTTTCCGGGTTTCCACAAAGGCTGTCAGGTCGTTGCGGGGATCCCACTGCAGCAAACTGACTTCCAGGCGAAGGCCGGTCGTGTTGGAGAATTGCACCATAGATCCGCGATCTCCCACAACCACCGGCTCTGGTAGCGTCCACTCGGAGGGCACGTCCAGCTCATAGCCGGCGGCTTCATAGCGAAACGCGGTCGCCTGGTAAGAGAGCGGCGCGGTGGTTGGCGTTGGGGTGAAGGCAGGGGTTGGCTCGACAGTGGCGGTGGGTTCACTAGTGGGCGGGGGAGACGTCGCCGGTAAGGTGGCCGAGGCAGGTAAAGGGCTTTTGCCAGCGTCGGACGTGGGGCCTGCACAGGCTGCCAGGGCAAACATCAAAACGAGTAACCAGAAAGCGATAGAACGGGACACGTGATTTTCCTTTCCTCAAGGTAGGTGGTTGGTACATACCTTTTTAGACGCAACAACTCTAGATTTAGTTCCCCGTTTCGGCAGAGACGGTGATGACAGTTCTGTTGAGACGGCTACGATACAACCCGCTTATCTGGGACAAGTCCTGCCTTCGCCGGGAGGCGGTCAGGCATGGCAGGCATGTTCAACGGTCAGACAACTTGCCAGCAACCCTTTTGACGAAAATGCGCCGGAGACGATACAATACAATAAATTGCGCCAAATTGCACAGAAACCATCCGCCATGACACTGCGCAGGTTGCTGCAAATCATCGTTGGCCTGCTTTTCAGACTGTTGACGCGCGTTGAAGCCATCGGTGTGGAGAACCAGCCGCTTCAGGGCGGCTGCATCCTGGCTTCCAATCACCTCAGCCGCCTCGACCCGGCGCTGGTCTTCGCTCTGGGCAGACGAGAGGATATGACGGCGCTGGTAGCAGACAAATACCAGCGCCACCCGCTGATTCGTCCACTGATCACCGCTGTGAGGGGCATCTGGCTGCACCGCGAGGACGCCGATATTCACGCTTTGCGCGCCGCGCGCGATTTTCTGCAATCCGGCGGCATGCTCGGAATTGCCCCCGAGGGAACGCGCAGCCGCAGCGGCGCTCTGCAGCCCGCCAAGACTGGCGTGGCTTACCTGGCAGACAAAGCCGGCGTACCGGTGCTGCCGGTGGCTATCTATGGCACCGAGACAGCCATCCGCCAGCTATTGCGCCTGCGCCGTCCGCGGATTACCATCCGCTACGGTGAACCCTTTTGGCTGGAATCGATTGACCGCGCCAACCGTGAGGCCTGCCTGCAGCGCAACACCGATGAGATCATGTGTCGCATCGCCGCCATGCTGCCGCCCCAATACCGCGGCGCTTATGCAGATCATCCCCGGCTTATGGAGTTGCTTCAGTCTCGAGCGCACGCAGATTAAAACGCTTCTTCGTCAGCAAAATCGCCGCCGCCTTCTCCCAGGTCGGGGATGGCCTCTTCAATCTCCTCCGGCGATTGGCCGGCTTCGAGGCGGTCGATCACCTCGTCGAATTCTGGGCCCATCTCTTCCCCCATCTCCTGGCTCATGCGTCGCATCATCCGACCGAGCGCCCGGGGATCTTCTTCCAGGCCGTCCAACTGGCTGGGATCGGCCAGATCTTCCAGGCGGCTTTCCTCCGAGCGAGCAAAGCGCACGCGCCCAATGCGCCGCTGCACGTTCTGGCTGCCGCAATGCCGACAATGCACCGGGCGTACACCATACTCGCTGTAGGTCATGAACACTTCAAACCGTTTGTGACAGTCAAGACAGATATACTGATAGGTGGGCATAGCAATCTTTCCTGCTTTCGGATCCAACAACTAAATTTCTAAACGGACGGTAGCCAAGCTTACGCCTGCTACCCCGCCAATCTGCGAGTAGACATTATAATCAGGGTTATTCGAGATCGGTAAGATTACTGGTAAAATTGCCAATCCCCAGCGCAGAAATCTTCAGGATATAGATTATGCCAGAATCGCCGCAACCGTCAACAGGAAAGCCCAAGCCACTGCTCATCGTCATCTCGGGGCCTTCAGGCGTGGGGAAAGACTCGGTGCTGCAACGATTAAAGGAGCGCCAGGCTCCCTTTCACTTTGTGGTCACTGCCAACACTCGTCCGCCGCGCCCGGATGAACGGCCAGGCGTGGATTATCATTTCGTTTCCAAAGAAGAGTTCCTGCGCATGGTTGCGCGCGGCGAGATGCTGGAGTACGCGCAGGTGTATAATGATTACAAAGGCGTGCCCAGGGCGGAGGTAGAACGGGCGCTGTCTAGCGGCAAGGATGTGATCCTGCGCTTAGACGTACAAGGCGCCGCCACCATCCGTAAAAACTTCCCTGAAGCGCTGCTGATCTTCCTGACCGCCAATGGGGAAGCGGATTTGCGCGCCCGGCTGATGTCGCGTCCGACTGACCAGGTCGAAGACCTGGAACTACGCCTGGCCACAGCCCGTCAGGAGATGCAGCGGCAGGATGAGTTTGATTACGTGGTGCCGAACCGCACCGATCAGCTCGACCAGACCGTGGACGTCATCCTGGCAATCATCACCGCCGAACATCATCGGGTTCGCCCGAGAAAGGCTTCTTAATGAATTCATCTGAGGGTTACCCCTCACAGCCGCTAAGGCAGGTGCAACACCCGAAGCCAGTCGTCACTTACATCCTGCTGGGGTTGTGCGTTGGCATCTACCTGTTGCAGATGGCCACCGAATTCATCCTGGGCTTCGACTACCCCGCCGCCCTGGGTTTGAAGGTCAACGAGCTGATCATCAGGGGGCAACTCTGGCGGCTTTTCACGCCGATGTTCCTGCACGGCTCGATCCTGCACCTCGCCCTGAACATGTACGCCTTGCTAGCCTTCGGACCTGGGTTGGAGCGTTATTACCGGCATGGCCGCTTCCTGGCACTATACTTGCTGAGTGGTTTTGCCGGGAATGTAATCTCCTTCCAGTTCTCGGCGGCGCCGTCGCTGGGCTCCTCCACGGCAATCTTTGGGCTGTTAGGCGCCGAAGCGGTCCTCCTCTATCGCAACCGCGAACTGTTCGGACGCACCGCCCAACGCGCCTTGATCAACCTGATTACAATCGCCGCCATCAACCTGGTCATCGGCATGTCGCCAGGGATTGACAACTGGGGACACATCGGCGGTTTAGTCGGCGGCTCACTCTTTGCCTGGTTTGGCGGCCCATTGTTGCAAGTGGAGGGCATCTTTCCCAACCTCGAGCTGGTCGATATCCGCCGGGCAGAGAACGTCGTGCTGGCGGGCTTGGGGGTTGCTTTGCTCTTCGCCATCGTGGCGGGGCTGAAAATCTATTAGAAGGCGGAATCCGCAATGAGAATTTTGGTCACCGGCGGTGCCGGCTATATTGGAAGCCACACCTGCCTGGAGTTGTTACGAGCAGGCTATCAGGTTATCGTGGTTGACAACCTCTCTAACAGCAAAGAGGTATCGCTGCAGCGGGTGCAGGAGCTGGCCGGGAAACCCCTGCAATTCTATCGGGTGGACCTGCTGGATCGCCAGGCGCTGGCGCAGGTTTTTGACGATAATGCCATCGAGGCAGTCATTCACTTTGCCGGCTTGAAGGCTGTGGGGGAGTCGGTATCGGTGCCGCTGCGCTACTACCAGAACAACGTGGCCGGCACGCTGGTGCTGTGTGAGGTGATGCAGGCGCATGGGGTGAAAGAACTTGTCTTCAGCTCATCCTGCACCGTCTACGGACAGCCGCAGCGCGTGCCGATCACCGAGGATTTTCCTCTCTCGGCGACCAATCCATACGGGCGCTCCAAGTTGATGATCGAGGAGATTCTGCGCGACCTGCACGCCTCAGATCCGGCCTGGAACATCATCCTGCTGCGCTATTTCAACCCGGTGGGGGCTCATCCCAGCGGTCGCATCGGCGAAGACCCGCGCGGCATTCCCAATAACCTGATGCCCTATATCACCCAGGTGGCGGTTGGACGGCTGGCAGAACTTTCAGTCTTCGGTGCCGATTATCCCACCCGAGACGGCACCGGCGTACGCGACTATATCCACGTGGTTGACCTGGCGCTGGGGCATCTGGCTGCAGTGCGCAAACTGGCGCAGAAACCCGGCGTGGTGGCTTACAACCTGGGCACCGGGCGCGGCTACAGCGTGCTGGAGATGGTGGCAGCATTCGAGCGCGCCTGTGGCAAGGTCATCCCCTACCGCATTACCCCGCGCCGACCGGGCGACATCGCCGAAACCTACGCCGACCCAACCCTGGCGCAGACAGAGCTCGGCTGGAGCGCCGTGCGAGGGCTGGACGAGATGTGCGCCGACGCCTGGCGCTGGCAATCGCAAAACCCCAACGGCTACGAGTAGTCCCAAAAACGCGGCGACCGCTTTTCCAGGAACGCCTGCCGACCTTCCTGGTGTTCTGCGCTGCGCCCGGCGATATCCTGCAGGTGCGCTTCGTAATCCAGCACCTGCTCCAGATGCGGCAACATCGCTTTGTTCAGGGCGCGCTTGGTCAATCCCATGGCATGGATAGGTCCGCGGGCCAGCTCGGCAGCCCATTCCGCTGCCTGAGCAGGCAACTCCGCCGCTGGCACCACCCGGTTGACCAGTCCCAGAGCGAGGGCCTGACTGGCGTCAAGCGGGGCATTGGTGAAGATGGCTTCGCTGGCACGTCCCAGGCCGATCAACGCGGGCAGGAAGAGTGAAACGGCCGAATCCACCGTCAGGCCAATACCCAGGAAGCCGACGACGATGCGAGCAGTATCGGCGGCGATGCGCAGGTCGCATGCCAGCGCCAGGCCCAACGCCGCCCCAGAAACTGCCCCATTTAGGGCTACCAGCACGGGCTTCTCCAGCCGCCGTAGTTGTAACACCAGGGGGTTATAGGTGCGCTGCACGTGCGGGCGATAGGAAAAGCCCTCGATCTTTTCTGGCTCCCGCAGGTCCTGTCCAGCGCTGAAAATATTGCCACTGCCGCTCAGCAGCACACAACGCACTGCCGGGTCGCTCTCTGCCCGGCGCAGAGAAGCTTGTAGCGCCGCGGCCATCTCCATATTGAAGGCGTTGGCTTTAGGCCGGTTTAGGGTGAGGCTCAGCACCCCGCGCTCCAGTGTGGTTTGGATGAACTGGCTGGTTTCAGACATCGCGCCTCCTTTGGGTGGATTTTAAATGAAAATCGGGGTACAAAACCCCGATTCTCGGCACATATCATCCCCATCTCAAGGCAGATCCGGGTAGTCGGGATCGTTGTCGTCACCCGCCCTGCTGCTATCGTCCGTTTCCAGGTCGAACCTGACCTGATCTTCTGCCAGGCGCACCCACAATACGAGCAGATGTCCTTCTTCCAACTCGATATAACGGGCGGCGACAATTGGCGCTCGATGTTCCAGACCGTCGGCGGCGCGAAACTCCAGATGGATGGGATGCTGGTTACGCCAGGCGCGATAACAGCGCTCAACCAGCGCCGGACCGTTGAACGTGCGCAGACGTGTAACTGCAATATGACTTGGGCCAGAGCCTTCGTTCAAGCCCAATACCCAGCCATCCAGCACCGCTTCGAAAGTGGGCGGAGGTCCTTCGATGATGGTGATCTTGTCTTCCATTTTTCGCCTCAACTTGCGGAATAATACCACGAAACATGGATTGGATATGTAAGACCTTTGTTAGGAATTGTCAAACACCAATACCAAAAACTATCCAAATCTGAAATGTCCACGATGCCAGGCGACGCCCAATAATATGTGTCTGTTCGTTTTTTGCTACACCAGCGTCAACCGATGAAGCGGCTGCATCTGTGACACTCCATTCATCGCATAGATTTCGTATGCCTCATGTGTCAGGCAATCCCCGTTTCCTCATTCTGCGCTGTTTCCCGAAAAGCAGGGGTATAATCTATTCCCTGGAACGCCCGCCATGTATAAGCTCGTCATCCTCATCGAAGCCTTAGACGATTGGCCAGCCTTCGAAGCAGGCTGGCCAGATTTCCTCCATCACGCCGAACGCATGCCCGGGCTGCGCCGCGAAGCCACCAGCCGGGTAGCCGGCACGCTCTACGGGCAGCCAACGTATGCCCTGATGCACGAGCTGTTCTTCGACTCGGCGGAAGCCGCCCAACAGGCGTTGAGCTCGCCTCCAGGACGGCAGGCGGGCAAGCAGTTGCAGGAAATCACCCGCGGCAAAATGGCGCTCTTCTTCGCCGATCATAAAGAAGACGATATCGAGAATATCCGCAAATACCAAATCACAACCGATGAGGAGGCGAAGCCGCTTGCCGGTAGCGAATGATCCCCCTGCCCACAATGGGGTAGAGAGCGCCGGCCGCGCCGGGGATGGGGCGTTCACAGACAGGTGATGAATTGAAGAGCAACAGAATCCTGAAATGGCTGATCGGCGCCGCCTTCGTCCTGCTCCTGGTGGGCGGCTATTTCTTTTACCGGGGACGAGCAGCAGGTTTGGCCAAGACCGCCCGGCTGCTGGCCTGGTTCAACAACCCCACGGCCCATCCAGAATGGGCGGTAAAGGCCGGTCAACGCTGCGGTCAGGCGCCGTTTATCCTCCCCACCGACGGCTATATTGGCTTTATCTGGGGCGATTCCTTCCGCCTCGGGCATCGCCATCAGGGGCTGGACATCTTTGGCGGCGGCGATGTGAACACCACACCGGTCATTGCCGCCTATTCGGGCTACCTGACCCGTCTGCCGGAATGGAAATCCACGCTGATCATTCGCATCCCGCAGGATCCACTCCACCCCCAGCGCCAGATCTGGACTTACTACACCCACATGGCCGATTCTCAGGGGAATTCGTTCATTTCGGAGCAATTCCCGCCAGGCACCAGCGAAGTCTTCGTCGAGGCTGGCGCGCTGTTGGGCTACCAGGGCAACTACTCCGGTGACCCCAACAACCCGGTGGGCGTTCACCTGCACTTCTCCATCGTGCAGGACGACGGCCGGGGCAATTTTCGTAATGAGCTGGAAATCAGCAACACGTTGGATCCATCGCCGTACTTCGGCATGGATTTGAACGCCAGCACCAACCGGGGGATGGTGCCGGTTTGCAGGCAAGAGGTCGAGCAATGAGCGAGTTTACGGATAAAGTCGCCTTGATCACCGGCGCCGGGCGCGGCATCGGCCGCGCCATCGCCGAGGCGTTTGCCGAACAGGGGGCTATCGTGGCTGCCAATGACATCACCCCCATCAATCTGGACGTGACGGTGCGGCGCATCAGCGCAGCCGGTGGGCGCGCCAGAGGGTATGTCTGCGACGTCGCCCAGAGAATGCCCGTCCAGGCAATGGTCAACCAGATATGGAAAGACTGGGGCCGGCTGGATATCCTGGTGAACAACGCTGGCGTGGAACCGCACGCTCCGCTACTGGAGATGGACGAGTGGGACTGGCGGCGCACGCTGGACGTCAACCTGAGCGGCCCGTTTTTCACCATCCAGGTAGCCGGGCGGCTGATGCGCGCCCAGGGCGGCGGGGTGATCGTCAACATCGCCTCGATTGCCGGGCGAGCGCACGGTTTGAAGGACCGCGCCGCCTACGTCGCCAGCAAATCCGGCCTGATCGGGCTGACGCGCGAAGCAGCCCGCGCCCTGGCGGCGGACAACATCCGCGTCAACGCCGTCTGCCCGGGCGTGATCGAAACCGAGATGACCGCCGCCCTGCGCCAGGACGAGGCGATGATGCGCCGCTGGTTGGAGGATATCCCCCAGGGCCGCCTGGGGCAGGCGACAGAGGTGGCGAATCTGGTGCTGTTCCTGTGCAGCCAGGCGGCAAGTTACCTGACCGGGCAGGCGATTAACGTGGACGGCGGAAAGGTGATGTCGTAGCACCATGCGCCTGCACATCCCGCCTGCCCTGCATCACCGCCGCTTCCGCCTGCTCTGGCTGGGGTTGATGATCTCCATTGCTGGCAGCCAGATGCAGACCTGGTCGCTCTTCTGGCACATCCGCACGCTGACCGATCAGCCCATCGCCCTGGGGGGCATCGGCCTGGCGCGCATCCTGCCGATCATCGGTTTTTCGCTGGTGGGCGGCGCCGTTGCTGATGTGGTCAACCGCCGCCGCCTGATGCTGGTTTCCCAGAGCGTGATGGCGCTGACCGCCGGGCTGCTGGCCTGGTTGACCCTCAACGGGCAGATCGCCCTCTGGCACATCTATACCCTCACTGCCCTTCAGGCGGTGGCCATCGCCTTCGACACTCCTTCCCGCCAGGCGCTGGTGCCCAATCTGGTGCCCGCCCGCGACCTGCCCAACGCTTTCAGCCTGACCTCCATCGCCTTCCAGACCGGCGCCATCGTCGGACCCGCCCTGAGCGGGCTGGTGATCGCTTACTGGGGACAGGCTTATACCTACCTGATCAACGGGGTGAGCTACCTGGCGGTAATCGTCGCGCTGATCTGGATGGGGCCGGTTGCCCAACAAACCGATCCGGAGCGGCGCGCCAGCGTCAGCCTGGATTCCATTGGCGAGGGAATCAGGTTCATCCTCAGCCACCCGATCATCCTGAGCACAATGATTCTGGATTTCTTTGCCACCTTCTTCTCCTCAGCCAATACGCTGATGCCAATCGTCGCCCGCGATATCCTGCGGGTGGGCGCGGTGGAATACGGCTGGCTTTCCGCTGCCCAGTCCATCGGGGCGGTGGCGGCGGCGCTGGTGGTTTCGCAGCTCACGCAGATCCGCCGCCAGGGAGCGATCTTCCTCGGCGCGGTGGTGGTCTTCGGGCTGGCGACGGTGGTCTTTGGGCTGGCGCGCACATTCCTGCTGGCGATGCTGGCGCTGGCGCTGATGGGCGCCGCCGATTCGGTCAGCATGATCATCCGCAACACCATCCGCCAGCTCCAAACACCGGACTACATTCGCGGTCGGATGACCAGCGTAAATCAGATTTTCTTCATGGGGGGACCGCAGTTGGGCGAGGTGGAGGCTGGCGTGGTGGCGCAGCTCTTCGGAGCGCCGTTTGCCATCGTCAGCGGCGGTATCGGTTGCCTGATCGCCGTGGCCTGGATCGCCCGCCGTTGGCCGCAATTGCGCACTTACGATGGCGCAGAGCCGCGGCTGGCAGGCGCGGCGGCGGACTGACGGCTCAGGCTTGCAACGCCTCCCAGGTTTGCATCAAAGCTTCCAGTTCCGCCTGCACCTGAACGTACTCCTGCCCGATTTGCTGCACCCTGGCTGGCTCGGGCGGGGGGCTTTCGAGCTGGGCTGACAGGCTGGCAAGCCGGGCTTCCAGAGCCTCGATCTGCGCCTCCACTTCCTCGAGCTGCTGGCGGCGGCGCCGTTGCCCGGCAACGACGGCGTCTGTCGGCGACCGTCTGGCGACTTCCGTCGGTCGTGAGCGCTCTTCCTGGAGGGACTGCTGCGCCTCCAGCCACTGGCGATACTGACTGTAAGTGCCTTCAAACAGGCGCATGCTTGCCTCGTCGGGTTCGATCTCCCAGATCTGCGTGCCGATGGCATCAATCAGATAGCGATCGTGCGAGACCAGCAGAATCGTGCCCTGGTAATCTGCCAGCACCTCCTGCAGGATCTCCTGGGAGGGAATATCCAGGTGGTTGGTGGGCTCGTCCAGCAGGAGCAGGTTGGCATCGCTAAGGCTGAGTTTGGCGAGGGCAAGCCGGCCGCGTTCGCCCCCCGAAAGGGTAGACACCTGGCGGTAGACCTCCTCGCCGGTGAAGAGGAAGCGCGCCAGCAGGTCGCGCGCCTGCGCCGGCAACAGGTGCGGGGCGACGCGTTCCAGCTCCTGCAGCAGGGTGTTCTCCGGCTGCAAATCCTCGTGAGCCTGGGCGAAGTAGGCGATCTCGAGCGAAGCGCCCAGGCGCACCTCGCCGGAATACGGCGGCAGCGCCCCCAGGATGGTCTTCAAGAAAGTGGTCTTGCCGGCGCCGTTGGGACCAATCAAAGCGGCGCACTCGCCGCGCCGCAAGACCAGGTCGGGCACACGGAACAGAGGGCGCCCTTCGTCGGCGTAGCCAATCTCCACGCCGAAGGTGCGCAGAACCAGGTCGCCGGAGCGCCGGGCGGCGCGCAGGTTCAGGCGCAGATGTGGCGGGCGCTGTCCCGGCGGGCGCAAGTTGCGGATGCGCCGCTCGACCTCTTCGACGTTCATCGGATGGGTCGAAATTTCGCCCGCCTCGCTGATCTCAGCCCAGCTTCGGCGCGCCACGGCTTCGAAACCCAGGCTCTCGATCGCCTCCACCGCCCGGCTGAGACGGCGCAGGCGACCCTTAGCCTGGGGGCTATTCTGACCGGCGATGTTGCGCTTGATGTAATCCAGCTCTTTGAGCAGGCGCTCCATTTCTGCCGCAAAGGATTGCTGACGCAGCTCCCAGCGTTGCTGGCGCTGGCTGACATAGGCGCTGTAATTGCCGCGATACAGCTCGATGCCAGAGCGGCTCATTTCCCAGATGTGATCCACCACGCGGTCGAGGAAATAACGGTCGTGGGAGACGATCAGCGCCGTGCCCTCCCACTGGCTCAGATAGCCCTCCAACCATTCCACCGCCTGAATGTCGAGGTGGTTGGTGGGTTCATCCAGGATCAGCAGGTCGGGGTCGGAGAGCAGCAGGCGCGCCAGCACCAGGCGCGTGCGCTGTCCACCCGAGAGCTGCGAGATGGGGCGGCGGAAATCGTCGGCGGCGAAACCCAGGCCGGTCAGCGTCTGGCGGATGCGCGTCTCGTAGGTATAGCCGCCGCGCCGCTCGTATTCTTGCTGCAAGGGACCGTAGCGCCGCAGGGCATCCTCCGCCTGCTGTGGGTCGCTCATCGCCGCTTCCAGGCGTTGTAGCTCAGCCTCCAGGTTGAGCAAGCCGGTCAGCCCCTGCAGGCATTCCTCCCACACCGAATGCACCCCGCTCAAGGCGGCTTCCTGGGGCAGGTAGCCGATGCGCAAGCCGCGGGCGCGCTGCACCGAGCCGGCGCTGGGCTGCTCCAGCCCCACCAGGATGCGCAGCAGGGTGGTCTTGCCGACCCCGTTCGGGCCAACGATGGCGATGCGCGCCCCGCGTGGGATGCTGAGCGAGATGCCGGAGAAGATATCGGTCGGGCCGAACGATTTAGCCAGGTTGACGGCGCTGATCAGCGACATGGTCTGCCTGAGAGACTCCGGAGTCAGAGCAGGATTATACCGTGTTATAATCGCGCCCGTCATGAACCAAAGCCAAACCAAAGCCCCCAAAACGACCAACTGGCTGCTCATCGCCCTGCTGGTTGCCTTTGCCATCGCCGCCATCCTCACCGCCTATCTGACCTTCGTCACCGTGCGCGATTTCATCCTCTCCTGGAGCCTGACCTCGCTGCCCGGCGTAGCGGTATCCCAGGGCGGCGCGCCGGTCGTCACTCCTGGCGGGCCGCCCGTGGTGGCAGACGCCCAGACTCCCCTGCAACCGGTAGGCGGGCCTACGCCGATGCCCTGGGACGGCGCCAGCCGCGTCACCGTGCTGGTGATGGGTCTGGATTACCGCGACTGGCTGGCCGGAGAGGGCGCCCCCCGCACCGATACCATGGTTCTGCTCACCCTTGACCCGCTCACCCGCACCGCCGGCATCCTCTCCATCCCGCGCGACTTGTGGGTGAACATCCCCGGCGGCTTCAAGCACAACCGCATCAACACCGCCTACAGCCTGGGCGAAGCCTACAAAGTGCCCGGCGGCGGCCCCGCCCTGGCAATGGCCACCGTGGAAGAGCTGCTGGGCGTGCCCGTGGATTACTACGCCCTGGTGGACTTCTCCGCTTTCATCCGCTTCATTGACGAGATCGGCGGCGTGAAGCTGGACATCGCCGAGCCGATCAAAGTGGACCCGCTGGGCGACAACAACACCCGCACCCTCAAGCCCGGCCGGCAGACGCTCACCGGCGAGCTGGCTCTGGCGTACGCCCGCGCCCGCAAGACCGAGGGCGGCGACTTCGACCGCGCCCAACGCCAGCAACAGGTCATCCTGGCCATCCGCAACCAGATGCTGCGCCCGGGCATGCTCCCCTCCCTGATCGCCAAGGCGCCCATCCTCTATCAAGAGATCTCCGCCGGCGTCAAGACCAACCTGACCCTGGAGCAGGTGATTCGCCTGGCCTGGCTGGCGCAGCAAATCAAAGACGAGGACATCAAGCGCGGCGTGATCGCCCCGCCCGACCAGGTGCTGCTGGTCAAGTCGCCGGAGGGCGACGATGTGCTCAAGCCCATCAGGGACAAGATCCGCGCCCTGCGCGACCAGGTCTTCTTCAACAAGGAAAAGGTCAGCCCGGCAGCGGCTAACCTCTCGCCGGTGGAGCTGGTGCAGGCAGAAGCGCCGCGCCTGAGCGTGCTCAACGGCACCACCCAGCCCGGCCTGGCTGCCAGGACGAGCGAATACCTGCAAGCGCAGGGCATCCAGGTAACGGAGGCGGGCAACGCCGACCAGGTCTACGCCAACACCACCGTGATTGACTACAGCGGCAAGCCCTACACGCTGCGCTACCTGGTGGACCTGATGAAGATCTCGCCCAACCGCATCTTCAGCCGGTTCGATCCCGCCTCCCCGGTGGACGTGGTGCTTGTGCTGGGGCAGGACTGGGCCGCCAGCAACCCCATGCCCTGAGAGCGGGAGAACTCCCGCCTCCCCGGTGGACGTGGTGCTGGTGCTGGGGCAGGACTGGGCCGCCAGCAACCCCATGCCCTGAGGCTGAAGCGGGGCGATCGCCAGACTGCCAGGAATCCCCAGCGATCACGCGTGGGGGACAGCCTGCCCGGCCAAAGGCGCGGCGCCCGCGCCTCTGGCACTAACCAACTCGCCTTTGCGCTCGCTGCCTGCGATTGATGGACGAGCTCTCCGGTTCGGTAGAACGGATAACCTATTACAACCCCGAAAACGGGTACAGCGTGCTGCGCCTGCGCCCGGATCGGCGCATTGCCGGCGCCGACCGCGAGGACCTCGTCACCGTGGTGGGCAACCTGCCGGAGCTTTCGCCGGGCGAGCGCCTGCACCTGCGCGGGCGCTGGAGCCGCCACCCTCGCCACGGGCAGCAGTTCCAGGTGGAGGTGTGCGAGCGCAGCCTGCCCGCCACCGCGGCGGGCATCTGCCGTTACCTGGGATCGGGGCTGGTGCGCGGCATTGGACCGCGCCTTGCCGAGCGCATCGTCGCCCACTTCGGCGTGCAAACGCTCGAGGTGATCGAACACCAGCCGGAGCGCCTGCGCGAAGTGCCCGACATCGGCCCCAAACGCTCGCAGTTGATCGCCCAGGCCTGGCAGGAGCAGAAGCAGGTCAAGCAGCTCATGCTCTTCCTGCACAGCCACGGGGTGAGCACCAACCTGGCGGTGAAGATTTACCGCCAGTACGGCGACGCCGCCCTGGAGGTGGTGCAAACCGACCCCTACCGCCTGGCGAGCGACATCTATGGCGTGGGTTTCAAAACCGCCGACCGCCTTGCCCAGGCGCTGGGCTTGCCGGGCGACCACCCCTCGCGCCTGGAAGCCGGCCTGGTGTACAGCCTCAACGCCATGGTTGACGACGGCCACGTGTTCACCCCCCAGGCGGAGCTGATCGAGCGCGCGGCGAACCTGCTGGAGGTTCCCGCCGGGCTGGTCGCCTCCGCCCTGGAGCGCCTGGCGCAGCAGCAACGCGTGCGCCTCGAGGCGCTGCCGCTTCCGGCGCCGGCGAGATCCCCGGCTGAGGGCCGCAAGGTTGGCGAAGCCCCCGCCGCATACGCTCAGCCGGCGGTGTACCTGCCGCCGCTCTACCTCGGCGAAACCAGCGTCGCCGAGCGCCTGCGGGCGCTGGCAACGACGCCCGCCGGGGAAAGCTGGCGGGCTGAGCTGAGAGGGGGGCCAGCCGCCGACAGCCTGCCGCTCACCGCCGAGCAACAGCAGGCGATCCGCATCGCCCTGGAGCGCCCGCTGAGCGTGCTCACCGGCGGACCCGGCACCGGCAAGACCACCTGCATCCGCCTGCTGATCGCCGCGCTGGAAGGCGAACGCCGGCGCTACGCCCTGGCTTCGCCCACCGGCCGCGCCGCCAAACGCCTGTCGGAAGCCACCGGTCGCCCGGCAAGCACCATCCACCGCCTGCTGGGCTTCAGCCCGGGCGAGGGCTTCAAGTACAACGAGCGCAATCCGCTGCCGGTGGACCTGCTGGTGGTGGACGAAGCCTCCATGCTCGACCTACTGCTGGCGCACCATCTGCTCAAGGCGCTGCGCCCGGGCGTGCACCTGCTGCTGGTGGGCGACGCCGTCCAGCTCCCCTCGGTGGGCGCCGGCGATGTGCTGCGCGATGTCATCGCCAGCGGCGTCGCTCCGGTGACGCGCCTGAGCGCCATCTTCCGCCAGCCGGCCGGATCGCACATCATCAGCAATGCCCATCGCATCAACCAGGGGCTGGCGCCGCTCTTCCCCCCAGACAGCGGCGATTTCTTCCTCTTCCCCGCCGAGAGCGCCGGGCAAGCCGCCGAATGGGTGCTGGAGGTGACCTGCCGGCGCATCCCACAACGCTTCGGGTTGGACCCCCTGCGCCAGGTGCAGGCGCTGGCGCCGATGTATCGCGGCCCGGCGGGCGTGCACGCCCTGAACGCCGCCCTGCAAGCCGCCCTCAACCCGCCCGCCGCCCACAAAGCCGAGCGGCAGCTCTTCGGGCAGACCCTGCGTCAGGGCGATAAGGTGATGCAGGCGCTGAACAACTACGACAAAGACGTCTTCAACGGCGACATCGGCTTCATCACCGCCCTGGACGCCCTCGAGCAGACGCTGATGGTGGACTTCGACGGACGGCAGGTGACCTACGACTGGAGCGAGGCTGACCAGCTCGTCCTGGCTTACGCCATCTCGGTGCACAAGGCGCAGGGATCGGAGTTCCCGGCGGTGGTGCTGCCGGTGATCACCGCCCACTACCTGATGCTGCAGCGCAACCTGCTCTACACCGCCGTCACCCGCGCCCAGAGCCTGTGCGTGCTGGTGGGCAGCCGGCGGGCGATCGGCATGGCGGTGAAGAACGACCGCCTCGCCCGGCGCTACACCGCCCTGGACTGGCGCCTGGGGAGGGGCAAACTGTAAGCGCGGCAGGGTCGGGCGCGCCGGCGTCCGCCGATCCCGCAACCCAACCCGCCCCCATGCGGCACGGAACCGGCACTTCGGGGGAGAATTCCGATATATAATGAGGAGGCGAAGACCAACCGGAACGCCGCCTGATCTTTGGGGAGAGACGCGATGAAACCTGGCAAAGTCCCCTGGCTGCTCTGGGCGCTGCTGGCGCCCTCTATGCTGGCAGCCGCGCCCGCCCAGGGCGCGCCGCCGAACCCCTGGGACATACCAGAACCCTGTCGAAAAATGGAATGGCTGGATTGCCTGTATGCGCTTGCTACGAACAGGCAGTGGGGTGGGCTGATCCTCGCCATCCTGCTCCTGGCTTTTCTCTTTCTCGTCGTTATCCCGAATTACGAGCGCATCAAAGATAAGCTGGTTGAATTTTGGGATGCGTTCTGGCAAAAAATCAGGCGTTCTCCCCTGCCAACCCCTGGGATCTTACCCCTGGGTGAGCAGGAGCTGGAGCAAGCATACCTGGAGCAGCTTGTAACCCAATTGACCCAGCCGGGGAGCCCCTCTGAGCTGGAAAACGCTTACCTGGGCCGGCTCGCTTCCGATGCAGTGCCCCTTGCGCCCGCGGAAGAATCCCTCTACGTGCCGCTTTCAGGCGGTTTGATCGTCGATATGAACCCGCGCCTCAGCCTGGAAATCCCCGCTCGCGGCGAGCCAGACCCGTTGATGACCAAAGAGCGGCGCACATATCCCGACCTGGCTCAGGCGATGGCTGAAGCTGATCCCAGCACAGGTTTACCCTACCCGGCGCTCGCTCTGCTGGGCGAGCCTGGTTCAGGCAAGTCAACCCTCCTGCGCAAATATGCCCGAGACGCGGCGCATCGCAAACAAGCAGATGCAAGCGCGCCGATCCCGCTCTTCGTCTCCCTGGGCGACTACAAAAGGGGCAAACCCCGGGATTTTCTGCGCGCTCACTGGCTCCAGGCAATTGGCTACGATGGCCTGGACAACGCCCTGGCGGCGGGCAGGGTGCTGCTCTTCGCCGACG
>FWPU01003342.1_pt1 | contig 40791 bp, 33 predicted proteins | sample 2228361 | NCBI WGS metagenome assembly FWPU01 (sample SAMEA103939777, study PRJEB20133) | metagenome | reverse complement strand
GAGGTTTGGGCAATCCATCGCCGATAGGGCGGGCTGTCCCAGCCCGCCGCCGGGACCTGCCCGGGCTCATGCAAAGACGCGAGGGGCTGTGCAGGTGGCCCAGGCAATTTCCAGGCGGCTGGAAGCCACCCTTCACGGCACCCAAGGATGGCTGCCCTCCACGGCAGTGGCAGCAAGAGGTCGCAGTCCAGAAACGACGCGGTTTTTCAGGCTGCTCGACTCCTGCGCCAGCTCTTGGAGCGCACCGGTCCGGTCAAGCTGTTGGCCACGGGAAGTGCGTCCTGACACGGCGCGACATGCGAACATCGGGGCCGGCCTGCCGATGGTTTTTCGCTTCTCTCGCTGGTCGAAGCCACCCCCATCTTGGAGTCAGCCGGGCGACCCCACCAACTCCGCGCCCCGGATTCGGTGGCAACCCTGGTTGGCCAAGTTGCTTCCGAAGGCGGAAAAAAACCTTGCCCCCGGCGCGCGCGTTCGGCAGTGTCACCCGTCCCACGCGGACCGGGCGGTCCGGGTGGTTTTCCATTGACGGTGCAACCGTGAGTCGCGCGCGACGCTGTACACTCGGACTTCTGGGAACGCTGGGCGCCGCCACGCCGACTGCCTGGGCGGCGGGGGGCGAGGCGCATGCGCTGTCGCCCGCGCCGGTGCCGCTGTTTCACGTGGGGCCCCTGCCCATTACCAACTCGATGATCCTCACCTGGATCGTCGCGCTGGGGCTGATTTTGTTTGCCCGCCGGGCCACCCGGCAAATTCGCGCCGTGCCCGAGGGCGCCCAGAATTTCTGGGAATGGATGGTGGAAAGCCTCTACGGGCTGCTGGAGGGCATCCTGGGCAGCGCGCTGGTTCGGCGGACCTTCTGGTTCTTTGCCTCAATTTTCATTTTGATCCTGTTCACCAACTGGTTCGGTCTCATCCCGGGGGTGGGAACCATCGGGTGGGGGCATTCGACGCCGCACGGGTTCGTGGTGACCGAGCCGCTGCTGCGCGGCGGCAACGCGGACCTGAACATGACTTCGGCCATGGCGTTGACGTTCTTCGGGCTGTGGTTGGTGTGGGCGTTGCAGGCCAACGGGGTCAAGGGCTTGTTCCTGCACATTTTCGGTCCCAAGGGGGATGCCACGGGCTTCCTGAAGGGGCTGTTGATCGCGGTGTTTTTCCTGGTCGGCTTTCTGGAAGTGATTTCGATCCTGTTCCGGCCGGTGTCCCTGAGCTTCCGTCTCTATGGGAACATTTTTGCCGGGGAAAACATGCTGGAATCCATGCTGGTGCTGGTGCCCTGGCTGGGCTGGTTGCTGCCGATTCCGTTTTATTTTCTCGAACTGCTCGTGGGGCTGGTGCAGGCCCTGGTGTTCATGCTCCTGACGGCGGTCTTCACGATGATGATCTGCCAGCACGAGGAGGAACACGGAGCGGAGGCCGCCCGTTGAAGGGCGGCACTCAAACCCTTTCGGCCGTCGGACCGTGCCAAGAGCGCGGAGACGGCCGAGCAACAAGAAAGGACAACGTATGTTAATGCCAATGCTCGCCGCCGCCGCCGAGCCGGTGGCCACCGCCGCCGCGGAAGCGGTCCGGGCGGGACTCAGTGGCAACCTGACCGTGGGCCTGGCCGCCCTGGGCGCGGCCCTCGGCGTCGGGTTTATCGGCATGAAGGCCTCCGAGGCGGTGGGGCGCAACCCCGGCGCCTCCACCAAAATCCTGGTCCAGTCGATCCTGGCGATCGCGCTGGCGGAAGCCATCGTGTTCTACGCCATCTTCCTGGTGAAGTAACGGCGTGACGCGGGGCCGCGCGCCCCGCGTCCAGTTTTTTCCGCTCCATGAACCCGCTCCCCCTGCTGGCCAACCTGGGCAGCGACCTGGCCCAGATCGCCCGCGACACGGCCACGACCTTCGGCTGGAACCTGCCGAACTTCATCTCCCAGGTCATCAGTTTCAGCATCGTGGCCTGGTGCCTGCACCGCTTTGCCTACAAACCCATCCTCAAGGTCCTCGACGACCGGCGCCGCACCATTGCCGAAAGCCTGGCCAACGCGGAGAAAATCAAGGAGGAACTCGCCCGCACCGAGGCCGCCCGCAAGGAAATCCTCGCCCGGGCCAACGAACAGGGCGCCAAACTGATCGAGGAGGCGCGGGCCATCGCCGCCCGCATTCAGGAACAGGAAACCCAGAAGGCCATCGCTGCCGCCGAGCAAATCCTCGTCAAGAGTCGCGAGGCCGCCCGGGCGGATTACGCCCGGATGCTGGCCGAACTCAAACGCGAGGTCGGCCGGTTGGTCATTGAAACCACCACCCGGGTCACGGGAAAAATCCTCACCCTGGAGGACCAGCGTCGGCTGATCGAGGAGACCAACAAGCAACTGGCCGCCTGAGTTCCCGCTGTTCGCCCGCCCCCGCATGCGCATCACCAAGCAGGCACAACGCGAGGCCAAGGCCCTGTTCCACGCCTGTCGGGTGGCCGACCGCCTGGATGCCGCCCGCGTCCGTACCGTGGTTCGCGAACTGCTGGCTCGTCGCCCGCGCGGGTACCAGGCGGTCTTGCAGTACTTCAAGCGGCTGGTGGAACTGGAGGTCGCCCGCCGCACCGCGCGCGTGGAAAGCGCCATTCCGCTGCCTGCCGACCTGCGCGCGGCGGTGGCCGCCAGCCTGGCCCGGCGCTACGGCCCGGGGCTGGAATTGTCTTTTGCCGAGAATCCCGCCCTGCTCGGCGGCCTGCGGGTGCAGGTGGGCAGTGACGTGTACGACGGCAGCGTGCGCGGGCGGCTCGCCGCGCTGGCCGCCCGTTTTTAACCGCCGATTCCCTTCGTTGACATCGTTTGTATGAGCAACCTGTTGCAGGAAATCGAAGCCCAGATCGCCGGACTCCCCACCGAAGTCAACCGTCAGAACGTCGGCATTGTCCGCGAAATCGGCGACGGCGTGGCCCGCATCGAGGGGCTGACCGACGCCATGATGAACGAAATGCTCGACTTCGGAAACGGTGTCATGGGGCTGGCGCTCAACCTCGAGGAGACCGAAGTGGGCGCCATCATCCTGGGCGACTTCACCGGCATCAAGGAGGGCCAGGAAGTGCGCACCACCGGCAAACTCCTGCAGGTGCCCGTGGGCAAGGGGCTGCTGGGCCGGGTGGTGAACACCCTGGGCGAACCCCTTGACGGCAAGGGGCCCATCCAGGCCACCACCGCCTACCCGGTCGAAAAAATCGCCCCTGGTATCATCCGCCGCCGCTCGGTCAACCAACCCGTGCAGACCGGCATCATGGCCATTGACGCCATGATCCCGATCGGCCGCGGCCAGCGCGAGCTGATCATCGGCGACCGGTCCACCGGCAAGACCACCATCGGGATTGACACGATGATCAACAACGCGCGCCTGAACCGGGCCGCGGAGGAGGCCGGGGACCGGAGTTACCGCCCGCTGTACTCGATTTACGTGGCCATCGGCCAGAAGCAGTCCAACATCGCCAACGTCATCCGCGTGCTCGAGGATAACGGCGCCCTGCCCTATACCATCGTCGTGGTCGCCGCCGCTTCGGACTCCGCCACCAACCAGTACCTGGCCCCCTTCGCCGGCTGCGCGATGGGCGAGTGGTTCATGGACAACGGCATGGATGCGCTGATTATTTACGACGACCTGTCCAAGCACGCCACCGCCTACCGTCAGGTGTCGCTGGTGCTCAAACGGCCCTCCGGGCGCGAGGCCTATCCGGGCGACGTGTTTTACCTGCACAGCCGCCTGCTGGAGCGCAGCGCGCGGCTCAACGAAAAGTACGGCAACGGCTCGCTCACCGCCCTGCCCATCATTGAAACCCAGATGGGCGACGTCTCCGCCTATATCCCCACCAACGTCATCTCCATTACCGACGGCCAGATTTACCTCGAGACCGACCTCTTTTACCAGGGCGTGCGTCCGGCCATCTCGGTGGGGTTGTCTGTTTCCCGCGTCGGCTCGGCGGCGCAGAGCAAGGCCATGAAACAGGTCGCCGGCCGCATCAAGGGCGACCTGGCCCAATTCCGCGAACTGGCGGCCTTTGCCCAGTTCGGCTCCGACCTGGACGCAAAGACCCAGGCCCTGATCGCCCGTGGCAAGCGCATCGTGGAAATCTTCAAACAGCCCCAGTACCAACCCATCCCCGTGGAAGTCCAGGTGGCCGTGCTGTGGGCGGTGCAGAACAACTTCTTTGACGACGTCCCGGTCGAGGAGGTCAAGGCCTTCCAGACCCGGCTCACCGAATACCTCACCACCCGGCGTTCCGAGTTGCTGAGCCGGCTGGCAACGGAACGGGAGATCAAGCCCGACCTGGCCGAGGCGCTCAAGACCGCGCTCACCGAGTTCAAGCAACTGTCCGCCTAGGTTCGCATGCCCAGCACCCGCGACATCCGCCGGCGCATCAAGTCGGTCCGGGGCACCGCGCAGATCACGAAGGCCATGCAAATGGTGGCCTCGTCCAAGATGCGCAAGGCCCAGCAGGCCGCCCTGAACGGCCGCCCCTTCGCCGCCCTGGTCCGGCAGATGATGGACCACGCCGTGAAAGGGGCCACCGATTTCACCCATCCCCTGCTGGAACAGCGCGAGGGCGGGCGCCGCGCGGTCATCGTGGTCAGCACCGACAAGGGCCTGTGCGGACCGCTCAACGCGAATCTCTTCCGCGAGGTGGCCCGCTACGACCCCGCCCGCACCTTGTTCATCGCCGTGGGCAAAAAGGCCGCCCAGTTCCTGGCGCGCACCCGCCGGAACCTGGTGGCCGAGTTCACCTACCACGACAGCCCCACCTTCAGCGAGTGTCAGGCCATCGCCGACACCGCCACGGACCTTTTCCTCAAGGGCGAGGTCAACCGGGTGGACGTGCTGTACACCCGCTTCATCAACACCCTTTCGCAAAAACCCGAGGTCCACGAACTGCTGCCCGTAATCCACCCGGCGGAGCAGGCGGGCGCGGTGGCCGAGGGCGCCACGCCCTACCTCTTCGAGCCCTCTGCGGCCGAGGTCATCGGCATTTTGATGACCTACGACCTGATCTACCAGGTACTCCAACTGCTACTGGAGGCCCGGGCCAGCGAGCAGAGCGCCCGCATGGTGGCCATGAAGAACGCCACCGAGAACGCCCAGCAGCTCATCAAGGACCTCACCCTCGAATACAACAAGATGCGCCAGGCCAACATCACCAAGGAACTGCTCGAAATCGCCTCCGCCCAGATGGCCCTGGGCTGAATCCCTTTCCGCACCCATGAACAAAGGCAAGATCGTCCAAATCATCGGCCCGGTGGTGGACGTCGAGTTCCCCGGCGAACTCCCCGCCATCTACAACGCCCTTACCGTGGACTACGAGCTGCCCTTGCACGGCCCCACCCGGCTTGTGCTCGAAACCCAGCAACACCTGGGCGGAGGCTGGGTCCGCACCGTGGCCATGTCCACCACCGACGGCCTCAAGCGCGGCTTCGAGGTGGTGGACACCGGCCGGCCCATCTCCATGCCCGTGGGCGAGGGCGTGCTGGGCCGGGTGCTCAACGTCACCGGCGACCCCGTGGATGAGCGCGGGCCCGTGCAGGCCACCAAGTACTATCCCATCCACCGCCCGCCGCCGGCGTTGGTGGACCAGAATCCCTCGCCCCAGGTGCTGACCACCGGCATCAAGGTCATTGATCTGATCTGTCCCTTTCTCAAGGGGGGCAAGGTCGGCGCCTTTGGCGGCGCGGGCGTGGGCAAGACCGTTGTCATCATGGAGCTCATCAACAACATCGCCAAGCTCCACGGCGGCGTGTCGGTCTTCGCCGGCGTGGGCGAGCGCACCCGTGAAGGCAACGACCTCTACAACGAAATGTCCGAGGCCGGCGTCATCAAGCAGGACAACCTGGGTGCCTCGAAGATTGCCCTGGTGTACGGCCAGATGAACGAGCCGCCCGGCGCCCGCCTGCGCGTGGCCCTCTCCGGCCTGGCCATCACCGAATACTTCCGCGACGAGAAGAACCAGGACGTGCTGCTGTTCATTGACAACATCTTCCGCTTCTCGCAGGCCGGCTCCGAGGTCTCCGCCCTGCTGGGCCGTACCCCGTCCGCCGTGGGCTACCAACCCACCCTGGCCGCGGAAATGGGTGACCTTCAGGAACGCATCACCTCCACCAAAAAGGGCTCCATCACCTCCTTCCAGGCGGTGTACGTGCCCGCGGACGACCTGACCGACCCCGCGCCGGCCACCACCTTCGCGCACCTGGACGCCACCATCGTGCTCGAACGCTCGATCGCCGAGCTGGGCATCTACCCCGCCGTGGACCCCCTGGCCTCCACCTCCCGCGCCCTGGCGCCGGAAATCGTCGGACGGGAACATTACGAGGTCGCCCGCGGCGTGCAGCGCGTGCTCCAGCGCTACAAGGACCTCCAAGACATCATCGCCATCCTCGGCATGGACGAGCTCTCGCCCGAGGACAAGCTCACCGTATACCGCGCCCGCAAAATCCAGCGCTTCCTCAGCCAGCCCTTCTCCGTGGCCGAGGTCTTCACCGGCCGCCCGGGCAAACAGGTCCCCGTCGAGGAAACCGTGCGCGGCTTCAAGGAAATCCTCGAAGGCAAGCACGACGACGTGCCCGAGGCCAACTTCTACATGAAGGGCAAGATCGAGGAAATCCACGAGGAGCAGTAACCTCCGGCGCATGTCCGCCACCCTCAAACTCGAAATCGTCACCCCCCAGGGAACGGTCTTCTCCCGCGACGTCGAGATGGTGACCCTCCCGGCCCTGGAGGGGGAAATGGGCATCCTGCCCCAGCACGCCCCGCTCATCACCCGCATCGGTTCCGGCGAAATCATCGCCCGCCGCGGCGCCGAGGAACACCGCCTCCTGATCACCGGCGGTTGCGCCGAGATCACTCCGGACCGCGTGGCCATCCTCACCGTGTTTGCCACGAACGAAGACGCCATTGACGAGAACAGCGCCGAGGAGGCCCGCCGGCGCGCCGAGGCGCGGCTCAAGGAAAAGCTCTCGCCCGAGGAGACCGCGCTGGTGCAGGCCGCGCTCACCCACTCCCTCAATCAGCTCAAGATCAAGCGCCGCAGCCGCTGAACGGCTGCTCCCGCTTCGCGCCGGCTTCCGCCGCCACGGGAACGACGTGCTTCTGGCCTCCCGTGGCGGGCGGCGCCGCTCGTGGCGGTTTCGTTGCCACACCCGCGGGCCGCGATACACTCGGCCCGTGATTCGCGCCGTCATCTTCGACTGGTCGGGCACACTGGTGGACGACCTGCCGGCCGTGCTCGAGGCCAGCAACCACGTTTTCCGCCGGGCCGGCGTGCCGGAGATGACCCGGGAGCAGTTCCGCGCCGAATTTTGCCTGCCCTTCAAGCGGTTTTACGACCGCTATGTGCCGCACGTGCCCTTGGAGCAACTGGAGGCCTGGTTTCACGAGGCCTTCCGCCGCGTGCAGGACCGCGTGGAACCCTTGCCCCACGCCCGCGAGTTCCTCGAATTCTGCCGCGCCCGCGGCTGGCGGACGTTTGTCCTCAGCAGCGCCCATCGCGACCACTACGCCGTTCAGGCCGAACGCACCGGATTCAACCGGTTCATTGACCACCCCTACGTGCAGGTCTGGAACAAGACCGCCCGCATCCGCGACCTCCTGCGCGAACACCGGCTGGACCCGCGCGCCACGCTGTTGATCGGGGACATGGCCCACGACATCGAAACCGCCCGCCACGGCGGGGTGTGGTCCTGTGCCGTGCTCACCGGCTACAACAGCGTGGAGCAGTTGCGCGCCTGCGGACCGGACCTGATCGTCGAGCACCTGGGCGAACTGCGCGAGCACCTGGACCGCAACGGCGGCCGGCCCGAACCCGCCGCGACGCTGACTCAGGCCGACCCCCTGACGCCGGTGGCCACGGTCGGAGCGCTCATTTTCAACCACGCCGGCGAGGTCCTGCTGGTCCGCACGCGCAAGTGGTCCAATCGCTGGGGCATCCCCGGCGGCAAAATCCGGGGCGGCGAGACCGCCACGGAGGCGCTCCGGCGCGAGCTGCGAGAGGAAACCGGCCTGACCGTCACCGACATCCGCTTTGTGCTGGTGCAGGACTGCATCCGCTCGCCGGAATTCTACCGACCCGCGCATTTTCTGCTGCTGAACTACACCTGCCGCTGCGCGGCCCCGGCCCCGGTGCGCCTCAACGACGAGGCCCAGGCCTTTCGTTGGATCGCCCCCACCGCCGCGCTGGAACTGGACCTGAACCGCCCCACCCGCATCCTGTTGGAGGCCGTGCTGGCTGCCGGCACGCCCGCCTGACATGGACACCATCACCATCGCCGACCTTGAAGTGCACTACCGCGTGGGCGTGCCCGAGGAGGAGCGGGCCCGGCCCCAACGGCTGTTGCTGACCATTGAGATGACGCGCGACTTTCAGGCCGCCGCCGCGGGCGACGACCTGCGCGGCACCATTGACTACTACGCGGTGACCCAACGCCTGTTGCGTCACGGGCAGGGGCGGAGCTGGAAGTTGATCGAGACCCTGGCGGTGGAACTGGCGGAGATGATCCTGCGCGAATTTCAGCCCCGCACCGTGAGTGTGGAGGTGAAGAAATTCATCATCTCCCAGGCCCGCCACGTGGCCGTGCGCGTCACTCGCGGCGCGGCCGCGTGACTCAGACTCACGGTCCGGCGGCGCCCGCATTCAGGGCCAGGCGCCGCCGAATTTCCGCCTCCAGTTCGGCGCCGCGTTTGTCGGTGGTGGCCGCCAAATTCGCCGCCAGCGCGGTGGCCAACGCGGTGGCCGGGGACGTGCCCACCACCAGGTAGGGCCGGCCCTGGAAGGTGAGGTAGCTGAAACCCGGCGCGGCCACGTCCACGAATTCCCCGCGGTTGGCGTACGCCGCGACTTCGCCGCGGCGGTTCAGCGCCGTGACGGCCACCACCTCCGGGTAGGCGGCGGGGTAAGTGGGCAGGGTCACCGGCTCGTTGCCGGCAGCCGCCAGGAACACCACGCCCTGTTCCCGGCCGGCCTGGATGATCCGTTGCACAAACGGGCTGGGATCGGCGCCGCCCAGGCTGAGGTTGACCAGGGTCGCCCCCTGAAGGATCGCGGCTCGGATGCCCAGGGCAATTTCATAACTAGTGGTGGACTCGCGATTCCCGTACACGTCCACGGGCAGAATTCGCACCGGGGTGTCCTCGCCTGCGCCGGGCGCCAGCGCCAGACCGCGCAGGAGCGTGGCCGTCATGCTCGTGCCATGCGCCGGATGGTCCTCCGGCAAGTCCGCCGGCCCGGCCACGGAAATGGTGGGCAGGAGGAATTCTTCCAGTCCCGCCGCGCGCCCCTGGATCACGGTATCCACCAGGGCCACGATCACGCCCGGAGCCCCCTCCAGGGGCCGGGGCTTGAGCGTCAGATTCAACCCGGCGCCGGGCAGCGCCACCTGGGCCAGTTCCGGGCGGTCCACCAGGTAGTTGAAGTCCGCCCGCAGCCCGGCCTCCTCCAGTTCCCGCCGCGCGCTTTCCGCGGCCTCGGCGGAGGCAAACTTCAGCCGGTAGGCGCGCAGGTCCTCGGACCGGCCCAGAATCTCGGCGCCCCACCGGGCGGCCAGGTCTTCGATGCTCTCGGGGTGGTGGGCGGGCAGGGTCACAATCAGCTCCTCCCGCAGGCGGCGATCTCCCGCCGTGGCCCGACCTTCCGGGACGGCGATGCGCAAGGTGGCCGCCTGCCGGGAATCGCGAAAGACATACAGCCGCGGCCGCCCGCCGGGCTCGGGGACCAGCGCGTAGTTCAATGGCCCGAGCAGCCGCCGCAGGGCTTCACCGGGGGGCAGGTCGCGGAACTTCGCGCGCACCACGTGCTCCGCGCCGGGGTCCAGATACACCTGCCAGCGGGTGGCGCGCGCCACGGTCTCCAGCGTCCGGTCCAGGCTCCAGCCGTCCATCTGCGCGCTGACCGGGCCATCGGCCGTCCGCCAGTCCAGCCAGTCCTCCGGGGCGGCACCGACGGCTCCACCGAGCAGCAGGCCGGCCCACCAGACCAGCAGCCTCCCCCCCCAGACCTGCACCCGGCGGCCGGGACGTCCCACGCAATGATCCGCCGCCGGGCGACCGCGCGTCCGGGAGGCGACCGGGAGGGGCAACTCGCCGTTTGCTTCCATCAGTTCAAACCAGGCAAACACCGGCGGAGAACAAAAGTCTTGGTCGGCCTCAATCTGGGGGCGGTAGAAAGCCCAGCTCGATCAGCCGGCGGCGCTCGCGTTTGGTGGGGCGGCCGGCTCCCTTGGGTCGGTGAAACAAGGGCTCCAACCGCGGTTCCTCGGGACGGCGGCGCTCGGCGGGCGGCGTGAGGTCCTCGAGGTACGCGGGCACCTCCCGGGCGCCCAGGCGGCGCTCCAGCGGGGCCAGGACCTTCACCGTGCGCCGCATTTCCCCCTGCTGGACCTCGATGATTTCCCCGACGCGCACGGTATGCGCGGGCTTCGCGCGCTGACCGTGGATTTTTACGTGCCCGCCCTGGCAGGCGGCCGCCGCCAGCGTGCGGGTTTTGAACAGGCGCACCGCCCAGAGCCATTTGTCCAGGCGAACGCTCGCCGGCGCGGGGGCCGCTGATGGGGAGGCGTGGGCGCTCATGTGCCGGGGATGCCGCTCACGGTTTGGCGAGCGTGTCCATTTCCTGAAGCCACTTCCGGTAGCGCGCCTCCAGCTCGGCCGGGGAAAGATGTCCGTCGCGGCCCAGCACCAGGTAATCGAGGCGGAACGCTTCGCCGCGCTGGTAGGTGAGCGGTTTTTCGTCCAGCCCCTGCGTGGCGGAGAGGTAGGCGAAGGGATTGAGCATGCTGAAAAAGCGGCTTTCGCCGGCGTTTTTCGGGCTGGCGAAGACGGCGGCCATCACGGGGTCTGTTCCCTGGTGTCCGAGCACCGCCGCCCAGCGGGCGGGCGTGACGTCCCATTTTTGCTCGGCGGAGTAGGGCGCATTTTCCGAGTTGAGGTGGCGGGCCTTGAGGTTGAAGTCCGGCGCCAGCCGCATGCCCAAGCCGTGATACGCCGTCCCGCTGAGCCGCACGGTTTCGGCGCCTCGCCCCACGGTAAAATCCGACCGCCAGTGCAGGAGGATTTCGTTTGCGTTCGTGTCTACCACCAGGCTCAGGGTGCGGTTTTCAAACAGCAGGGCGAGCGCGGCGAGATTGGTGGTCTGGCGATGCTGCCCGGCCAGCCACGCGGTGCGATGACGGAACAGCGCCTTCCAGCGGCCATCGGGCATCCGGTTCACAAACCGCGCGGGGATGTCCGCCCGCTGCACGCTGGGGTCGGTCTGTTCCTCCCAGAAATTGGTGCCGTTGACCGTGATGGCGTACATCAACCCGTGGTGGTGCAGGTGGTCCGGCGGGGCATCCAGCAACAGGTTGCGTCCGCCCGGCGTGCGCAGTTCCTTTACGTAAGGCTTGTAGTTGGTGACGGCCATCGAGTAGAGCAGCACCGGCTGCTCGCGAAAGCGCACCTCCAGCTCCTGCGCGGCGGGGCGCACGATCAACCTCAGGGGTCCCTGCGTCAGCACTTGATCGGCCAGGCGGTTGCGCTCCCGAGGCCCCGTGGGCGCCCCGGCAGGGGCGGGAGGATCCGCCGGAGCCGGGGAGCCCTGGGAATAGGCCGCCAGCGGGAGCCACAGAGCGGTCATCCATGCCGCTGCCAGGCTCCAGAAGGATGGCGCCTTCGCGCCGGTTCGCGCTCGTGGGAAAGCAAGCGTTTTCATCGCTGTTTCTTGCGTTTCAGGGCGCAGCCTGCCTGCTTTGTCCTCCGCTGGCCAGTCTCATTCGCCCCGGCTCAGCCAGGCGGGCAACGCCATCAGGACCATGACCAGGGCCGCCAGCAACGCCCCGCTCAGGAGCAGGCCGAACTGCATTACAGGTGGAAACGACGCGCCGGCCACCAGCGCCAGCACCGCCACCAGGATCACCGTCGTCCAGAAGATCGGCGGTCCCTTGACCTCCAGCGCCGCTCGCACCGCCGCCGACGGCGAATGCCCGCGCCGCCGCGACATCTGCCAGTGCGTGAGCAGGTGCACCGTGTCGTCCACCGCCACGCCCAGCGCCAGCGCTCCCACCATGACCGTGATTGAGTTGAGCGGAACGCCAGCCCACGCCGCGCCCGCCAGCACCAGCGCCACGGGCAGGGCATTGATGACCAGCGCCACGACGGCCAGGCGCACCGAGCGCCACAACAGGGCCAGCGTCAACCCGAGGGTGCCCGCGGCCACGGCCGCGCTGCGGGTCTGGCTGCGCAACAGCCGGCGGTCCGCCTCGAGAATGTCATGCAGGCCCCGGGCGGCGGACACGCTCACCTCCGGCGGCCGGTCCCGTTCGGCCTCGGCCAGCACCGCGCGGATCATTCCCAGATATTCCTGGGCCGGCAGATGCCGCGTGCGCAGCACCAGTTGCGCGGTACGGAAATCGGGCGAGGCCAGTGCCTCCAACAACGGAAACTCATAGGCCCGCAGCGCCGAGGTGAACAGGCCCAGCAACAGGGGATTCTCTGGCAGCCGCAGCGCCCCGGGCGCGCCGCCCTCCCAGATCTGGTTCACGAGGGCCAGCAACTGCGCGTACGAATACACCGCCGTGGGCTCGGGGCGTGCCGCCGCCGCGCAGTGCACCCGCTCCAAATAGCGGAGAAAACCCGGGCGGTTGACGCCGTTGGTAACCCCGGTGTCGAACTCGATTGGCACCACATTGATGCCACCGTACACCGTGTCCAACTCTTCCAGCGCCTGGCGCGTGGGGCTGGACGGCGCGAGCATTTCCGTCATGCGGATGTCGGTCCGCAATTGCATCACCCCCGCCACCGCCAGCGCGGCGACCAGTCCCACTCCCACGCCCACCGCCCGCCGATGCGCCCGCACCCACGCGGTCCAACGCCCGGACGTCCGGCGCCGCTCCGGGACAACCCCGCACGCGGGACGGCCCCCCAGCGAACCGCCCCAGCATTGCAACAACGCCAGGCCGGGACCAAAGGTGACGCCCCACGCCAGCGCCAGCCCGGCCGCGCCCAGCCACCCGAAGTCCCGCATCTGCGGCACCGAACCGGTGGTGAGCGAGAGCAACCCGAGGACCGAGGTGAGCACGGCGTAGAAGGCCGGTTGCTGCACGTCCGCCAGGGTGGCGCGCAGCGCCTGCGCGGGGTCTGCTTCGCGGCCGCGCGCCCGCTGCCAGGCCGTCAGCAGATGCATTAACAGCGTCAAATGCAGCCCGGCCACGAGCGGCACCAGCAGCACGGTGAACACGTTGAGCGCCCGGCCGGTCAGCGCCATGACCCCGGGCAGCAGCAACAAAACCCCGGCCTGATTCAACAGGGTAAAGCCCACCAGCCGCAGCGAACGAAATGCGCCCCACAACACCAGCACCACCACGCCCGCGGACGCGGGCACAAACCAGCGCAGGTCCCGGTGAAGCGTCGCGCGAATTTCCGCCTCGATCAGCGGCAGAGCCAGCACGCGCAACGGCACGCCAGACTCGCGAGCCGGCGCCAGGGCCGTGTTCAACCGCTCGGCAAACGCCGCCTGCTCCCCGGCGCCCACCGGGGGACCGGAAAAGCGGGCCGTGATCAACGTGTGCCGGCCGTCGGCGGAGACCAGTAGGTTGCGCACCAGGGGGTGGCTCAGGCAAAAATCGCGGAAGGCCGCCAGCTTGTCCGGATCCCACGGCGGATCGGGCAAAAAGGGGACCATGACAAACCGTGTCCCGCGGCGCACGGGCTGGACCGCGTGCGTGAGGCTTTTGATCTCGGTCACGCCGGGCAACCGTTCCAGCGCGTCGCTGAGCAACCCCACCAGGCCGAGCCCCGCCGGGCTGAACAGGGCCGGATGTTCGAGGCTCACCAGCACCATTTCGTCCGCCCCCAGCAGCTCCCGCGCCCGCTGGTACATCGAGAGGTTGCGCTGATCGCCCTGGAGCAGCGCGGTCACCTCCGCGCTCACCCCGAAGCGCCCCAGTGGCCATAACAGCGGCAGACACAGCAGGCCCGTCACCAGCAACGACGCGCGGGGATACCGCAAAAAAGGATTCCGCTCGCGCGTCGTCATGTCCGCCCGGACGCCGGGCCGCCGCGGCGGCGGGCCCGCCAGGTGAGCCCGCCCAGCGCCAGGAGACCGACGCCCGCCAGCGCCGTGGCTGGGACCAGTCCGGTGGGCCGGTAACGCAACCGCAGCGTCAGCGGGCGCTCGGCGGCGGGAATGGCGAAAGCGGAAAAACTCGGCTCGGCCGCCTGTCGCGGGATCGGGCGGCCCTCCAGCTCCGCCCGCCAGCCGGGATAAGCCGTGTCGGTCCACAACAGCGTGCCGGCCGGGCCGGGTTCGAGAATCACCCGCTGTTCGTTCAGGGACACCCATTCGGCGCGCAACGCGCGCGGCATCGTGCCCTGCCACTGAAAGGCCGCCGGCCGCGGGACGTCATGCACTTCCAGCCGCCCGGCCGCTGCCCCGGGTTCGCGCGTGGTGTACGTGGCCTCGGAAACACGCGGCCACCAGGCGTCTGTCCATTCGGCCGGCAGGGACCGCAGGCAGCGCGGCACCAGCGCCGAGTAGCCGTGCCACACCCGCACCCCGTACAGATGCCCCAGGCAGTTGGGGAAAACCTGGTCATAGACCGTGGGGGCGACCTCGCGCAGCCGCGCCAGCCGGTCGCTCAGTGCGCTCTTCACCCGGAGTTGCTCCGGGCCGCCGGCCTCCAGATAGCGCCAGAGGGTCACGGGATGATTGGGAATGAACCGCGCGTAAAATCCGGCCACCGGCGCCAGGTTCAGCGCCAGCAGGGCCGGCCAGACGCCCGGGCGACGGCGCCACTCCGGACGCCAGCACAACCCCGCCAGCGCAACCAACCCCGCGGCGGCCAGGAGCGTCTCCGGATTCCGCACGCCGATTTCACGCGGCAGATTGCGCAGTTGGAACTGTCGCAGAGCGGCAGCCCCGGGCAACGTGCTGCGCGTCGCTGCCTCGCGGTGATAGGCCTCCTGCAGCTTCGGGAGCAGGCGCGGATAAACCACGGACGCCGTCAGGTTCAGGACCAGCGGGATTCCCAGCCCCAGCCCCGCCAGCGCCCGTCCCCAGCCCCGCAGCACCGCGGGCTCGCGCCGCAGCCATTCCAATCCCAGCCCGGCCAACACAATCAGCCCCAGCACCGCCAGCCCGGCCGAGCGCGTGTAGAGCATCGCCTGCAAGGGCGTGCTCAGGATGAGGAGATACGCGGCCACCAGCCCCAGCGCCGTGCGCCAGACCTCGGGGCGCACCGCCACGCGACGCCCGCGCCAGCCGCCCAGCGCCGCCAACGCCGTCGCGGCCGACCCCGTAAACACCACGAACCCCAGGGCGTACTGGCCGAACACCTTTGAAAGGTCCAGCGACCGATACGTACCCAGCACCCACGGATGGATGGCCGTCAGCGAGGCCAGTCCACTCAGCCAAGACACCGGCTGCAGGGACAGCGGCACCGGACGCACGCTCAGCCGGTAAAACTCGAGCTGCGCGGCGAGGACCGGCGCCGCCAGCATCGCGCCCAAGACTCCGCATCCGGCCACCAAAGGCAGCACCCGCAGCCACGCCTCCCGGGACAGCCCCGCGTAGCCGAGGACGAACACCAGCGCGAAGACCACCAAATACGCGTGCGACTGCAGGTTGCCCGCGTAGAACACCCCCGCCACAGCCAGCGTGCCGGCCGGCCACGCCCACCAGCGTCGTTCCGTCACACCCGCGTCCCACGCCAGCCACAGCCAGGGATAGAACAGCCAGGCTCCTGTATTCCACGGATGCCCGAAGAAGATGGCGTGATACCCCGCGCACTGGCCGGCCAGCGCCAGGCCGAGGCTGGGCAAGAACCCCAACCGCCAGCGCCGCAGCCACACAAACAATCCCAGCCCCGCCAGCCACCAGTGCAGAATGAGCGTCCAGTTGTACGCCGCCTCAAATGGCAGGGTCAAATAACACAACAGCCGCACCGGATCGGTTCCGTTGACGTGCGCATCCGCCAGGAGCGGCCGGCCGCCGAAGGTGTACGGGTCCCACCACGGGATTTCGCCCGCCCGCCAGGCGCGGTAAAGGGTACGTTGCAACGGCAGGTCGTAGGTGAGCTGGTCAATGACGTAGTGATTGTCCGGCACCCCGGAGTGCTCGGGCGCCATCCATCGGTACTTGGCCAGCAACGCGGGGGCCAGGTCCAGCGGCGCCAGCAGCCGTTCCCCCCACAGCGCGCCGCGAAAGAGCAACCCCGCCAGCACGGCGCTGACGGCGAGGTATCCCAGCAGGTCCCGCACCTTCATGGCGCTTGCGCCCGCGCCACCGCCAGCAGGCTTTGCCCGAAGGGCGGCGCCAGGACCCGGGTCTCCAGCGTGTGCACCACCGGAAAGATCACCCGGTCAAAAAACCGCACCGCCGCCGGCGAAAACGCCCGCCGTCGCAACAGGCAAAAACTCAGCGCCCAGGCAAAATACCCGGCGCAGTTGTAGTACCGGAGCCGGCACACCCGAAAACCCGCCGCCTCCAGCCGGGCGCGCAACCCCGGGCGGGTGTACCGCCGGTAATGGCCGAAGTCGCGGTCTATCGGCGCGTACAACTCCGGTCGCGCCGGCACGAACAAACACAGGGCGCCGCCCGCCGGGGCCAGCAGGCGCCGGTAGACCCGCAGCTCGGCCGCGTCGTCGGCGATGTGCTCGAGCACATTGACGCACAGGAGCGCATCCCAAGGGTCTTCCTCGGGCACGTCGGCCACCGTGCCGCAGAGCACCCGCTGATCGGGCAGGCGCTGGCGCAGCCGCTCGCAAAACCGCGGCTCGGGCTCCACGGCCAGCACCGCGCGCACCCCGGGATGGGCGCGCAGCTCGGCCGTGAGTTGGCCAATGCCCGCGCCCACCTCGAGCACGCGGCCGGCCAGGTCCGCGCCGAACTCCCGCAACAGGCGCGCGCGGTAATTGCGCGCCTGATCCAGCGCCGCAAACTCGAAGTCCTCCGTGCACGCGGCGGCGTTGGGGGGAGCGGCGGGAGCGGGAGGATTCATCGCAACGGTTTGACGCGGTACTTGAGGATGCACCAAAGGGCGCGCACGGCGTCCTTCCAGCCGATCTTCTTGCCCTCCGCATAGGTGCGGCCGTAGTAGGAAATGGGCACTTCGTAAATGCGCACCCCCAGGCGGGCGACCTTGGCGGTGATCTCCGGCTCGAACCCGAAGCGGTTTTCCTCGATGACCACGCGCGCCAGCACCTCCCGGCGGAAGGCCTTGTAGCAGGTCTCCATGTCCGAGAGGTTCAGGTTCGTCGCCATGTTCGAGCAGGTGGTCAGGAACTTGTTGGCCACCGCATGCCAGAAGTACAGCACCCGGTGCGCGCCGGCGCCCTGAAACCGCGAGCCGAACACCACGTCCGCCTTGCCCGCCAAGATGGGCGCCAGCAGGTGATGATACTCGGCCGGATCGTACTCCAGGTCCGCGTCCTGGACGATCACGATGGGCGCGCGCGCGTGCGCAAACCCCGTGCGCAGGGCCGCGCCCTTGCCCTGGTTGACCGAATGCCGCAGCAACAACATGCGGTCGTCCTCGCGAGCCAGTCGCTCGAGCACCTCCTCCGTGCCGTCGGTCGAGGCGTCGTCCACCACCACCAGTTGCTGGACCGGCCGCTGCTCAAGCACGGTCCGCACCACTTCGGCCACGGTGGCCTTCTCGTTGTACACCGGCATCACGACCGACAGACACGGGGGGATGTCGGCGTTGGACCTGGGGTCGCTCATGTCAAAGTGCGCGCAGCCTAACGGCAGGCATCGCCGGGGGCGAGCCTGAAGACGGCTCCCCCGGCGGAGGGGCGTTTCCGGATCGGCCGTTGGAGGCACCGTTTCTTCCAGACCGCCACGTCGCCCGCCGCCACGCGCTGCCAGGTTTGTTCCCGAGCCGGTTCGCACGCAGATGGGTGACGCACCGGATCACTTCAGCGGTGTCCGGGTCCCCGGCCGGACCGTGTTAACCGGTCGCACCCGTGCACGCTGGTCCGGCAGGCGGGGAAGACCTTGCACGCTGTGCAACTACTTCGGCCGCTGGGGGAAAACAGAAATTGCCCGGTTGACCTCGTCGCCGTTGTGCTCTTGCCGGTTTTGTTCTACAGGTAGCCACCAGCAGATGCGCCTCAACCCGTCAACCGATTGGGCCTCCGATGAAAACCGAACAGACCTCCCCACGCGTCGCCACCGGCATCGCCGGCCTCGATGAAATCCTCCACGGCGGCTTCGTAGCGCAACGCGCCTACCTGGTGCGCGGCGGACCGGGCGCGGGCAAAACTACGCTCGGCCTCCACTTCCTCACCGCCGGCGCGGCCAACGCCGAAAAAGCGCTCTTCATCACGCTGGAAGAACCCGAAGCCCACCTCCGCAAGAACGCCGCGAATCTCGGCCTCGATCTGAGCGGCGTGGCGTTCCTCGACCTCAGCCCCACTTCTGAATTCTTCGCCAAGGCCCAGACCTACGATCTTTTCACCCCGGCTGAGGTGGAGCGCGAGCCCACCCCCAGGCAGATCGTGGACAAGCTCACCGCCCTCAAGCCGCACCGTGTGTTCATTGATTCGATGACGCAGTTCCGCTACCTGTCCAGCGATCTGTACCAGTTCCGCAAACAGGTGCTTTCCTTTCTGCGCCTGCTGGTGGACCAGGGCGCGACCGTGCTCTTCACCTCGGAGAGCAGCCCGGGCTCGCCGGACGACGACCTGCAATTCATGAGCGACGGCGTGATGGATTTGCGGCTGGCCGCCTTCGGGCGCACGATCACCGTCACCAAGTTTCGCGGGTCGGATTTCGTCGGCGGCCCGCACACCCTGCGCATCACCGGCCGGGGCATCGAGGTCTTTCCCCGGCTCGTGCCTGGCGTGCGACGCGAGTTCAGGCCGGAAACGATTCCCTCCGGCGTGCCCGAACTGGACGAGTTGCTCAACGGCGGCATCGAGCGCGGCACGGTCACCATCATCACCGGCCCGAGCGGGGTGGGCAAAACCACGCTGGGGCTGCAGTTCATGAAGGAAGCCGCCGGACGCGGCGAGCGGTCGGTCGTTTACACCTTCGAGGAAGAAGTGGAAATCATGTTCGCCCGCTGCGACGGCATCGGCATCCCGGCGCGGACCATGATCCAGAAGGGCACGCTGGCGCTGAACAAGATCGAGCCGCTCCAGCACGCGCCCGACGAGTTCGCCCGGCGGGCGCGCGAGGAAGTCGAGCGGAACAACACGCGGCTGGTGATGATTGACAGCACCGCCGGCTACCAGCTCTCGATGCGGGGCGAGGCCCTGGGCGCGCACTTGCACGCGCTGGCCAAGTATTTACAGAACCTGGGCGTGGTGGTCTTGCTCATCACCGAGGTTCAGGGGGTTGTGGGCGACTTCCGCGTCTCCGAGCTGGGCATCAGTTATCTGGGCGACAACGTGGTGTTCCTGCGGTTTCTGGAGATCAACGGCGAGTTGCGCAAGGCCATCGGCGTGCTCAAGAAGCGGCTGAGCGACTTCGAGAAAACATTGCGCGAATTCGAAATCACCCGCTCCGGCATCAAGGTGGGCAAACCGCTCACCGGCCTGCGCGGCGTTTTGCTCGGTACGCCGGAGTGGGTGAAGGAGTCGTAGCGGCGGGCTGTAGCGGCAGGCTTCCAGCCTGCCATGTCCGGCGGCATCCCTGCCGCCTGTCCGATTCGTGATGAACGCACGACTGAACGAACAACCGCAAGCCGCCCGACCCGGCTGGAAGCCGGTCCACACAGCAGCCAGGGATGGCCGCCGCTACCGTAGTGGCGGGCTTCCAGCCTGCCCCCTCGGACGGCATCTTGCCGCCTCATGACATGAACCGCATCCTCTTGGTACTGGATCACGCCGCCAACCGTCGCTTGCTGGCGGAGTCGCTGCGAACGCGGTACGAGGTCATCGCGCCCGGCACGGCCGACGCCCTGGCCGAGCGGTTTGACCTGTGCGTGCTGGACGGCATGGCCCTCGACCGGCTCTGGGAACAAGTGCAAGCCCGACGGGCCGCGGCCCAGCCCGAGTTCGTGCCCTATCTGCTGGTGATTGCGCGCCAGGACGTGGGGTTGGCCACGCGGCATCTCTGGCGCACCGTGGACGATCTGATCTTCAGCCCCATCGAAAAGGCGGAACTCCAGGCCCGGGTGGAGAGCCTCCTGGCCATCCGGCGGTTGTCGGTGGAATTGGAAAAGCGGGTTGCCGAACGCACCGCCGCGCTCTCCACCGCCATGCGGGAGCTCGAACGCGCCAACGCCCGGCTGCGCGAGAGCGAGGCGCGGCTGCGGCTGACCGCCGAAGCGGCTGGTGTCGGCTTGTGGGATTGGGATTTGGAGACCAACAAGGTCTATTTCTCTCCCGAATGGAAGCGGCAGATCGGTTACCGCGACGACGAAATCGCCGACGACTTCGTCGAATTCCAAAGCCGTATTCATCCCGACGACCTCGAGCCGACCCAGGCGAAGATGAACGCATGTCTCGCCCATCCCCTGGGCCGGCATGAGGTCGAATTCCGGCTTCGCCACAAGGACGGCAGTTACCGCTGGATTTTTCGCGCGCGCCGACGTGTTGCGCGATGCGACCGGCAAGCCGGTACGGATGCTCGGCTGTCACCTTGACCTCACCGAGCGCAAACGGGCGGAAGAAACGTTGCGGGAAGTCCACGACCGGCTGGCCAAGATCGTCGCCACCTCGCCGGGCATCGTCTGCTCCTTCCGGTTGCGGCCGGATGGCTCGGCCTGTTATCCGTTCGGCGGCGAACGCCTCGCGGAGGCTTACGGGATTCCGCAGGCGCGGCTGGCCGAGGACGCGTCGCCCTTCCTGGCCTTGACCCACCCGGACGATCTCGCCGGGCTGCGGGAGGCGATTGCGGAATCCGCGCGTCATCTGAGTCAGTTCCGTCATGAATGGCGCGTGCGCCACCCGGTCCGCGGCGAGCTGTGGATCGAAGCCAACTCGATGCCGCTGCGCGAGCCGGACGGCAGCATCCTGTGGCACGGGGTGGCGACCGACATCACCGCGCGCAAGCGGCTGGAGGCGGAGCGGGCGGAGGCGAGGGCGCGGCTGGCGCTGGTGCAGGAAGAGGAGCGCCACCGCATCTCGCGCGAGTTGCACGATCAGACGGCGCAACGGTTGGTGGCGCTGGCGGTGGACCTCAAGCAGTTGGAGCTTCAGCTCGCCGCGGGTCAGTCGCCCGGCGAACGGGTGCGCGCGTTGCGCCAGGCGGTGGAGCAACTCCAGCAGCAGGTGCGCCACGTCGCCTGGGACTTGCGCACGCCGGAATTCGAGGAGGGCGACCTCGCGGCCGCGTTGCGGGAGTATGTCGAGGATTGGTCCGCGCGCACGCAAGTGCCCGCGCAGTGCGAATGTCGCGGCACAGACGGCCGGCGGCTGCCACCGCTGGTGGTATCCGCACTGTATCGCGTGGCCCAGCAGGCGCTCGCCAACGTGGAGCAACACGCCCGGGCGCGACATGTGAGCGTGCTGTTGGAGCGCGACCCGGGCCAGGTGCGGCTGACGGTGGAAGACGACGGTCGTGGCTTTGATGTCGAGGCCGTCCCGCGGTCCGCCGCCGCCGCCCGGCTGGGTTTGCTGGGCATGAAAGAGCGCGTCGCGCTGGCCGGGGGCACATTCCTGATTGAATCCTCCCCCGGTTCGGGCACAACCATCCTCGTGCGCATCCCGATCCCAACCGAGGCCAAGCCGGCATGAAAAAACTGCGCGTATTCCTGGCGGAAGACCAAACCATCCTGCGGGAAAGCCTGAAGGCGCTCATCGCCAGCGAGCCGGACTTGGAAGTCGTCGGCGAAGCCGGGGACGGGGAGGAAACCGTGAAACGGGTCAAGACGCTTAAACCTGACATCGTGGTGATGGACGTGTCCATGCCCCGGATGGACGGCGCACAGGCGACGGCCGCGATTCGGCGCGTCTGCCCGCAGGTCAAGGTGCTGGCGCTGACCGTCCACGAAACCAGGAGCCACATCCGGCGGCTGCTGCAAGCGGGCGCGTCGGGCTACGTCGTCAAACGTTCCGCCGCCGAGGAACTCATCCACGCGTTGCGGGCGGTGGCCGCCACGGGCGTTTATCTTGACCCGATCGTGGCCGCCAAGCTCGTCGGCAGCGCCCGGCCGCCCGCCGCGGCGGCTTCCACCGAGGAAGCCTTGAGCGAGCGCGAGGCGGAGGTGCTGCGGCTCATCGCGCTGGGCTACGCGAACAAGGAAATCGCCGCGCAACTGGACGTCAGCGTCAAGACCGTGGAAACCTTCAAGACCCGGGCGATGGAAAAGCTCGGCCTGCGCAGTCGTGTGGACATCGTGCGTTTCGCGATGGACCGCGGCTGGCTGAGACCGCCGGAGCGCCAGTAACGGAGCGCATGCTGCGCTCTTGACCTCCCTCGCGCCGCGCCTCAACAGGCGGGCCGCAGGAACGCGGTCATGCCCCGGGCAGTTCGCTTCTTCCCGACACCGCCACCTTCCCGACAGACGCCCGCGGCGTGTTCTGTCACGGTGGATTTGTGACAAAGAAGCGACACACGACCGGAGTGCCGGCGCGGCGAAACGACGTCGAGCCCGGGCCGACGAATGAAGTGATCGCCAAGCTGGCGGAACTGTTGTGGGAACAAGCGGGCCGTCCCCCGGGGCGCGAGGCGGAGTTCCGGCAGCGCGCCGTGGCCGAACTGAAGCCAGCTCCTCAACCGGCTCGGGAAGAACACCGTGCTCAAGACAAGGACAAAAACCTGTGAGGAGGATTGAGCAGAACGTGCCCACGCCGCGCCCGGGGCGCAGAGGGCAGGCTGACCCGATTCGCCGGCATCCGGCGGGTCACCCGCGGCGACAAGGAATGAGATTGTTCAGGCGACAAAAAATTCGAGCCCTTTTTGCCGTTGCCTTGGGGATTCTGCCGGCGTTGAGTCTGACCGGCGGATGGAGCGCGCACGGCGACGCGGAGGTGTTCCCTACGACGGAACGCTCACGCCGGGGCTTCGAAGCAGTAAAGTCGCTTCTGGCGGCGGCGCTTGACTCGGAAACGATCCCCGAGGACGACGCCATTACCGGAGCGGCAGCAGGGAGCAAGCGGTATCCGGAGGGCATGCCGGCAGCGGAAATGGCCCGGGCCGAGGCGCATTCCCGGACACGCGATGATATGGAGCTGCCGCGGCGGCAGGCCGACCGCCAGCCCCGGAGTCAACAGCAGATCGAACTCAACCGCGAGACCGGTCATCTGCCCCAGACGGCGGAGTCGGCCGGCGCGCTTCACCGCCCCGGCCTGGGGCAGGACAGGCAGACAAAGAATCCTCCGAGTCGAAATGCCATCCCGGGGCTGGCGACCGCTGCCGCGGGCCAGTTGCTGCTACACCCGGCGCACGCACCTTTACAGGCCGGTCTGATAACGCACCCGGCGGGGTGGGGGATTGTGTTGGCGCTCGCGCTGCTGGGTCTGGCTTTGCGACGGCTCTGGAGTGGTCTCAAAAAACGCCGGCACGCCGAGGAGTCCCTGTGGCGCAGCGAGACAAACCTGGACATTATCCTGCATTCCATCGGCGAGGCGGTGCTGGCCACCGATTCGCAGCGACGGGTGACGTGGCTGAACCCGATCGCCGTGCAACTCACCGGTTGGACGGAAGCCGAGGCGCTGGGTCGTCCGGTGGAGGAGGTTTTCCGGCTCGTCCACGAGCAGGCGCGCCAACCCGTGGTCCTCCCGGCGGACGACGTGCTCGCCTCCGGCCAGATCCGTCGTCTGGCCAACCACACCGTCCTGCTTGCGCGGGATGGCACGGAGCGGAGCATCGCCGACACGCTTGCCCCCCTCCGTGATCGAACCGGGAGCATCTGCGGCCTGGTGCTGGTTTTCCGCGACGTGACCGAGGAGCGCCGCGCCGAGAAGCACGTCACAGCTTTACTGCGGGAACTGAATGACGTCAGGCGGGCGCTGGACCACCATGCCATCGTGGCCGTCACGGACGCAGCCGGCAAGATCACCTACGTCAACGACAAATTCTGCGAACTCTCGGGGTATGCGCGCGAGGAACTGTTGGGGCAAGATCACCGCCTGCTCAACTCCGGCCATCATTCCAAGACATTCTTCCGCAATCTCTGGCAGACGATCCTGCGCGGCGAACAGTGGCAGGGCGTGATCAAAAACCGGGCCAAGGATGGCTCGTTTTTCTGGGTGGCTACGACCATCGTCCCGCTTCTGAACGCGGACGGCAAGCCGCGCGAGTTCATTGCCATCCGCACGGACGTCACCGAGCACAAGCGGATGGAGGAGGAACTGGCCCGCCTGAATGCCGAGCTGGAGCGGCAGGTCGAAGAGCGCACCCGGGCCGCGCGGCTGATGGAAGCGCGCTTGAACCATCTGCTGCGCAACACCCCTGCCGTCATCTACAGTTGCAGGCCCTTCGGCGATGGCGGGGCGACGTTTGTCAGCGAAAGCGCGCGGCGGGAGTTCGGTTACGAGCCGGCGCAGTTCCTGGCCGACCCGGCGTTTTGGTCCGACCGGGTGCATCCCGAAGACCGGGAGCGGGTGCTGAGAGGGTTGCGCGCCGTGCTGGCGGCCGGAGGCGAGCACTATGCCAGCGAATACCGTTTCCGCCACGCCGATGGAAGCTACCGCTGGTATCACGACGAAGCGACCGTGGTGCGCGCGGCCAGCGGCGAGCTGCAGGAAATCGTCGGCTCGATGGTGGACATCACCGAGCGCAAGCGGGCGGAGGAGCAGTTGCGGGCGGAGCGCCTGTTGTTGCGGACGCTGGTGGACCATTTGCCCCTGGCGATCTATGTGAAGGACAAGGCCGGACGCAAGACGTTGTCCAATCCGGTGGACCAGCGGAATCTGGGTGTCGGCTCGGAAGCCGAAGCGCTGGGCCGAACAGATTTCGACTTTTTCCCGCGCGAACAGGCCGAAAGGTTCGCAGCGGATGATCGGCAGGTCCTGGACGAGGGCATCCCCGTGCTCGGTCGAGAAGAGCAACTGACACGGCCGGACGGCTCGCAGATCTGGCAGTTGACCTACAAAGTGCCGTGGCGCAACCCGGAGGGGACGATTGTCGGCCTGATCGGGTTCGGTCTCGACATCACCGAGCGCAAGCGGCTCGAAGAGGAGCGCGCGGCGCTGGAAAAGCAGCAGCGGCGACGCCAGCGCCTGGAATCCCTGGGCACGCTGGCCGGCGGCGTGGCCCACGACCTCAACAACGCCCTGGCTCCGATCCTGTTGAGTGTGGAAATGCTCAGGGTGTCTTATCCAAACGAAACGAAGATGCTGGACATCCTGCACGCCAGCGCCCAACGCGCCGCCGGCATGGTGCGCCAGTTGTTGACCTTCGCCAAGGGAGCGGAGGGCGCGCGCGTCGCCGTGCAGGTCGCCCATCTGCTCAAGGAGATGCGCGGCATCCTTCAAGGCACGTTTCCAAAAAACATCCAGGTGGAAGTGCGTCTTGACAGGAACCTGCCCACCGTGCAGGGCGATCCCACGCAGTTGCACCAGGTGTTGCTGAACTTGTGCCTCAACGCCCGCGACGCCATGCCCCACGGCGGGACCCTGACGCTCGAAGCCCAACGGCACGAAGTGGACGCGCTCTACGCCGCCTCCATGCCCGACGCCAAGCCCGGCCGCTACGTGGCCCTGCGGGTGAAGGACAGCGGCATCGGGATGCCGCCCGAGATCCTCGAGCGCATCTTCGACCCGTTCTTCACCACCAAAGGTCCGGACAAGGGCACGGGGCTGGGGCTGGCCACCGTGCATGGTATTGTCAAGGGCTACGGCGGGTTTGTGCGCGTCTATTCCCAGCCCGGCCGGGGCTCGACCTTTGAGGTGTACCTGCCCGCCGAAAAATCGGGCGCGGACACCGAACACCTTGTCAAACCGGCAACCCCATTTCGCGGGCGCGGGGAGACCATTCTCGTGGTGGACGACGAAGCGGCCATTCGGGCGGTGCAGCGGAGCGTGTTGGAACGGCTCAACTTCACGCCCCTGATCGCCCGGGACGGCGCGGAGGGGCTGGTGCAGGTGGCCATGCACCACGGGGAACTGCATGCCCTGTTGGTGGACCTGCACATGCCGGAGATGGACGGGGTGGCTTTCATCCGGGCGGTGCGGCGGCTGCTGCCGCAGATTCCCATCGCGGCCATGAGCGGGCGGTTTGAGGAGGCGGTCAGGGGCGAACTGGCGGGGTTGGGCGTCACCATGTTGTTGTCCAAGCCCTTCACAGAAACCGAACTGGCGAAGGCGCTCGAACAGATGCTCGCGCCGCCCGGGGGGGAATGAACACCGGTTGCCGGCCGGAGGAGCCGTCCGCCCGGGAAGGTTTCCGGCGCGGCTAAGGGGCATCTTGAGGAAGCCAGTTGCGGGCCGGTGCTTGCCCGCGCCCTCGCGCACGCCGGCCCGTTCTCCGCCCGACTGAGGTCCCCGCACCGCGAGTTGACAACCGTCCTTGGTCGGGCCCCACCCCAGCGCTGCGTTGACAAGGCCCAAGCGTTGCGAGGATAAGGATACAGCGTCGCGTTGCGGGACTACCGGAATCGGTTTCCGCGCCCGGAAAGGGGTACCGCCTTCCCGGGCGCGGGATGCGTCAAACGGCCGGTCGCGCTGTCTAGGCGCGGCCGCCGTCATCATCACTTGCGCAAGCGGAAGAACTGATTCCCGCTACTGATGGCCACGGTGGTCGGGTTCTGCGTGCCGACCGCCGTCCACGGTCCGGTAACAGCCAGGGCCGATTCCAGGGTCCAGCCGGTCGCAGCCGGCGCCCAGCCGATGGTCACGTTGTTGCCGCTGCGGCTGATACTCAACGACGGCGCCGCGCCACCGTCCACCGGGGTGGTGGGATCCTCGGCCGGCGCGGGATGACTGAACACGGTGTAGAAGTTGACCTCGTTGGGCGAGTTGGGTCCCTGCTCGGGCCGGTTTTCGTAGTTGATTTCGCCCTTGGCCGCCACGCAAATCTGCTTGGTGGTCATGGCCACGGTCATCTGGTAGGTGCGAATGCCCGTCTTAGCGTTGTTGATGAACGGGAAAAAGCTCCGCGTCAGCGGCGTGAACTTGGCGCCGTCGAAGGCCAGCACGCGCGCGGCCACCTGCTGTCGCTCGTAGCCCGCGGGCTGCGACACCCAGGCGATGGTGAGCCGGTTGAGCGCGTCCACGGCCCCGTTAACGCGGTCGAAGTTGCCGGTAAAGGCGCCCTCGCTGACCTCCGCTGCGGCCACGAACTGGCGGGTGCGTGTGTCAAAGGCCGCCACCTTGACGATCTGGGTATTGAGCGGCCGCCCGGCGATGTACACGTAGGGACTGTTAATGTGGCCCAACAGGCGGGTGCCGTCGCCGCGGCCGGTGTCGAAGGCAACGCCGGAGGTCGCCTGGTCCACGGTGCCCAGGCGGTTGCCCTCGTTGTCGAAGAAGTGGATCAGGCGCACCCCGCTGGTACCGTCTTCGGGCCGGGCGCGGACGGCAAAACCGCCCTTGAACGGCGCCACATTGGACCAGATGTCCCCCTTGGCCACGATGAAGGTGTCCTTCACCACCGAGCCGTCCGGGGCGAAGATGGCAGCCGCCACGCAGTCCCCGTCCGGGTTGCGCGTCAGGGATTTGTCTTCCACGACGGCGACGAAGTTGCCGTTGTCCAAGCAAACGATCTCGCCGCCAAAGCGGGTGATTTGATTGCCGGGCGCCACGCCGCTGGTGAGCCGGCCGTTGGCCGCGTCCAGGGCCTTGGTCAGCGGCGTGGGCGTGAGCGTGGCCGGATCGAGCCGGTAAATCTGGACGGTGCCGTAGCGCCCATCAAACAGCCGGTCAAAGCCGAGGTTCCAACGGTTGTCGGACTGGAACTCGGGCAACCCGTGTGGCGAGGCCTCGGCGCCCACCATGTAGTTGACCGCGCCGGGGCGCATGTCGCCGGCCACGCGACCGGGGTTGCCGTTCTGGCGGGAGAGGTTGATCTGCCCTTTGAATGGCTGGCCGGCGTCGGTATAGAAACCTTCCACCAGTTTCATGGCGCCGCCGGCGGCGGGCTGCACAGCGACCACGTACCGCTGGTTTGAGAAAGTGCCGTCGTCGGCAAAGGTGTTGCCTTCGATCAGGAAGGTGGAGGCGCCCAGCGTGCTGGCGTACGGCTCCCAATTGCCCAGGGCGTTCTGGTCGTGTTTGACGATCGGGGTGTCAGGGACAATGCGGGTCAGTCCTTCGGCCTCGACGCTGCCCGGGGTGAAGGTGGAGAACTGGCGCAGGGCCACCACGATCATGGGTTCAAAGGTGTTTGGGTCCAACGTCTCGACATCGTTGCGACTTTCCCACACCACGGCGACCTGGCCGTTGCGCCAAGCCACCCGTGGATTGGTGGCGTTGGCCGTCAGGGGGTCCGGTGGTTCCTTCTCGCTCACGTAGAAGGTGCCGCCCACCGGATTGCCCTGCTTGTCAAAGCGCCGGCCCAGGACTATGCGGACCGGATTGCCGGGCTCGTACGCGGCACTAAACACCACGATGACATTGCCCTCCTCGTCAATTGCCGCATCTACTCGACCCACCGACGAAAGGTCGGGCAGGTCATCCGCCACCGAACGGGAGAAGCGCACGGTACCGTTGGTGTTGAGCACGGTGACCCACACCTCGTTTCCGGAGGCGCACGCGGCCACGTAGGCGTCCCGCCCGTTGCCGTGGAAGCCCGCGCCGTCCCCGCGCCCGCCGCCGCCGGCCTGCGGATGGCCGGTAATTTCAGCCAAATTCAATTCCTCAGTCAGGGCATTCCCGGCGTTGTCAAACATCCGGACCACCACCGGCCCGGAGTCAGATTTGTAGCGCAGGGCAAACCCGCCGGCCGTGACGCCCACGCCGTGCCACATCTCGGCGTCGCCGACAAAATCCGGCGACGGACTGGCGAGGGTCTCGGCCTTCACCACGTTCCCGTTGGGATCGAGGATCCGGAAAATCACGTGGCGGGAGGGCGTGGAACCGCCGAACACGTCCACCAGGTCGTTGTTTTGCCGGCTTTCGCCCGCGATGACGAGGTTCCCGTTGGACAAGTACTCCCAGTCCGCGATGCGGATGTCTCCGGGACGACCGGCGTACTCCACACTCACGCCGGTCAGGATTTTCACCGGCTGGCCCGCGTTGCTGAGCAACTGCACGGTGGGGTAGTCGCCGGTGTTGTTGCCGTCATAGGCGCCCAGTTCGGGCACTTCCAGATCCAACTGCCAGGACGTGGCGCCCATGCCCACGCCGTCTCCGAAGAGATTGGCCTTGATTTTCGGCCCCCAGGAGTGTCCACCGCCGACCGCACTACCGTTCGCCCGGAAGTAGGACAGGAACCGGGTGGTGATGGTGCCGGCGGAAACCGGCGCCAGCGAGGTGGTCTCCGTCTCGGGCGTCACCGGATTGCCGGCCGCGTCGTAGATGGTCCACACCGCTCCGAGGTTGGCCACCCCATCCCCATCATCTTCCCAGCCCACAATGACGTTGCCGTTGTTGGCGATGGCCACGCCGAGGCTCTCGGTGTTGCCGTTGTTGATCTGATCAATCTCGAAGGTTTTGCGATTGACGTAGATGGTGTCGGTTTTCGGCGTCAGGCCGTTGTCCTCGGGCGCGCCAGGCAGGGTTTGAGCCCACGCCGCAAGACCGCCCAGCGTTGCCAACACAATCAGTTTGGTTTGGGAGTTCATACGCGTGGATGGATGCTTGGGTCAACTGCTTAAGGTGAACGGTACAATAATCACCCGCAGTTCCGTCCATGGCAAGCCAATTTTTCTTTACGGAAAGCGCAATGTCTTTCCAGGGCGTTTCCGCGCGAAGTCCCTCCTCCCCCGGGAGTCGAGCTGGGATTGGCATGGTCAGAGTCCCCCTCCGGGTAAACGCCCCTCGTCCAGGAGCGCGGGACTTCCCCCTCGGAACCGGACCAGATCAGTTGGCCGCCGGCCTCTTGGCAGAAATCCGGCCAGCCCGGCTGCGTGCTGACCGGATTGACATTTGCCCGCATCGCGCAACGCTGCCCGCCTGCCATGCAGCTTGTGGTGTTGGACGGTTACACCCTCAATCCGGGCGACCTGGACTGGTCGCCGCTGGCCGGGTTGGGGGACCTGCAGGTCTTCGACCGCACCCGGCGCGAGGAGATCATCCCCCGCGCTGCCGATGCGGAAATCGTGCTCACCAACAAGACCGTGCTGGACGCTCCGATAATCGCGGCGTTGCCGCGCCTGCGTTACCTGGGCGTGCTGGCCACCGGCTACAACGTGGTGGACCTGGAAGCCGCCCGGGCCCGCGGCGTCCCCGTGACCAACGTCCCCGGCTACAGCACGCCTTCGGTGGCGCAACTGACCTTTGCGTTGCTGCTGGAACTCACCCACCACGTCGGCCGGCACAGCGCGGGCGTCCGCGCCGGACGCTGGAGCCGCAACCCGGACTTTTGTTACTGGGAAACCCCGCTGGTGGATCTGGCCGGGCTGACCTTCGGCGTCATCGGCTTCGGCCAGGTGGGCCGCGCCGTGGCCCGACTGGCTCGCGCTTTCGAAATGACCGTCCTGGTCCACACCCGCACGCCGCCCGCGACGCTGCCCTCTGAAGGCCGCTTGGCCGACCTCGACACCCTCCTGCGCGAAAGCGACGTGGTGTCGCTGCACTGTCCGCTGACCGAAGCCACCCGTCATCTGATCAACCGGGAACGTCTGACGCTCATGAAACCCGGCGCGTTCCTGCTCAACACCGGGCGGGGACCGCTGGTGGATGAGACAGCACTGGCGGAAGCCTTGAGCTCCGGCCGGCTGGCCGGCGCGGGTCTGGATGTCCTCAGCACCGAGCCGCCTCCGCCGAACCATCCCCTTTTCACCGCGCCCAACTGCGTCATCACCCCGCACTTGGGGTGGGCCACGCGGGCTGCCCGCGAGCGCCTCCTGCGGCAGGCCGCGGAAAACATCCTCGCCTTCCTCGCCGGGCAGCCGGTACATGTGGTCAACGGCCCGCTGCCGGTCCAGACCCGGTGACCACCGTTTTCCCGCCTCCATGACCCTCACCGAACTGCTGCAAAACGAAGACCTCCGGCGTCGCGAGTTTCCCGTCGTGGACCACTGCGTGTATCTCGCCCACGCCGGCGTGTGCCCGCTGCCCCGCCGTGTGGCCGAGGCCGTGGCCGCCTGTGCCCGCGCGGGGATGTTCGGGGACCAGGAAACCGCGGTAACCCGGGATTTCCTGACCGAAACCCGCATCCGGGCGGCGCAACTGCTGGGCGCCTGGCCGGAGGAAATCGCCCTGATCGGGCCCACCTCCCTGGCGCTGAGCCTGGTGGCCAACGGCCTGCGCTTCCGCCGCGGCGCGAACGTGCTCGTGTACTTCGACGATTACCCGAGCAACGTGTACCCGTGGATGACCCTGGCTGCCTGCGGCGTGGAGGTGCGCTTCCTGAACCTCAAGCGGCTGGGAGAAATCCGGCTCCTGGACATCCTCGGCCAGGTGGACGAAGACACCGCGCTGGTGGCCCTGGCCTCGTGCCACTTCATTTCCGGATGGCGGTTGGACCTGGCCCGTCTGGGCGGCGCCCTGCGGGAGCGCGGCATCCTCTTCTGCGTGGACGGGATTCAAACCCTCGGCGCGTTCCCCACCCCGGCCGAACACGTGGACTTCCTGGCGGCGGACGCGCACAAATGGCTGCTCGGCCCCTGCGCCGCGGGGCTGTTGTACGTGCGCCGGGAGGCGCAAGAACGCTTGGAACCCACCGTCCACGGCTGGCACAACGTGCACTGCCCGGACTTCGTGGCCCGGGAGGAACTGCGTTATCGCTCCGACGCCCGCCGCTACGAGGCCGGCAGCGCCAATCTCCTGGGCATCGCCGGCCTGAAGGCCGCACTCGAACTGGCCCTGGAGATCGGTGTGGACGCCATTGCCGCCGAGCTGCTCCGCAAACGCGCCCGCCTCGTCGCGGCTCTCCGCGACAAGGGGTACGAGGTGCTCTGTGCCGAAGCCCCGCCCGAAAACGCCGGCGGCATCACCACCTTCCATCGCCCCGGCGAGGACATGACCGCGCGGCACGCCCGGCTGGCCGCGGCCGGCGTTGTCACCTCCCTGCGCACCGACCGCACGGGCCGTCGCTACATCCGCCTCTCGCCGCACTACTACAACACGGACGCGGAGCTGGACCGCGCCCTGGCGCTGCTATGACTGCCAGACCGGCATCAACCGCGGATTGCGCCCCCGCTCCGGCCAGACCACCCGGCGCCCGGACACCAACGCCAACCGCCCCTGCTCCGGGCGGGCGGGCGGCGCGGCGCCGGCCGCGTGCTGGATGAGCCGGTAAATTTGCGCAAACCACCAGCGCGCCCGCGCTTCGCGGGCCGGCTCGGGCCGCCGCGGCGCAGCGGTCGCCGCCGGCTCGAATCCCAGTTCCAGTTGTTCCGTCTTCGGACCGTGTCGTTCAGCGTTCATGCCCGCGAGCGTGCGCGGCGCGGTCGGACAAATACCGTCCGAGACCCCAAAAATTTTTCGCCCACAGACCGCTCGTCCGAACGGGTGGAAAACAGGTTTTCTGCGGGGCAAAGCGCCGGGCGGGCGGCGCCGTTTGACGACTCGGGGCGGGTTCTTAAGTTGGCGGCGTGTCCGCGTTGGAATGGCATTATGAACCGGACGGCGGCCTGCACCTGCCCCGACTCGGCCTGTGGCTGGACGCGCGGCGTCCGATCACCGGGTCGGAACGGGTGTTTGTCAGCCATGCCCATGCGGACCATACCGCCGCGCATCGGGAGGTGATTCTGACCGCGGCCACGGCCCGTTTTCTTCGGGCCCGGCTGGGCGGCGAACGCCTTGAACACGTGCTGGAGTTCGGCCAGCCCGGCGAATTCGCCGGCCCGGAGGCACCGTACCGGCTGACGTTGTGGCCGGCGGGGCACATCCTGGGCAGCGCGATGGTCCGGATCGAAGCCGGCGGGGAATCGCTCCTCTACACCGGCGACTTCAAGTTGCGCCCGGGTCGGGCCGCCGAGCCCTGTCAACCCGCCGCCGCCGATGTGCTGGTGATGGAAACCACCTTCGGGCGCCCCGAATTTCAGTTCCCGCCCGCGGACGAGGTGATGACCGGAGTGATCCGTTTCTGCTGGGAAACGCTGGGCGAGGGACAAACCGCGCTGCTGCTGGCCTATTCCCTAGGCAAGAGCCAGGAGGTGTTGCGCCGGCTCGCGGACGCCGGCCTGCCCCTGGTCCTGCACGAGGAAACCTGGCGGATGACGCAGGTTTACAGGGAGTTGGGAATGACGTTTCCGCCCTGCGCGCCGCTGGATTCCGCCCACGGCCGGGGCGCCGTGGTCCTCGCGCCGCCGGCCGCGCAGCGCGCGGCGCTCCTGCGCCGGCTGGGCCCCGCGCGCACGGCTGTGCTCACCGGCTGGGCGGTCAACTCTCACTGCCGCTTCCAGCACGGCGCCGACGCCGCCTTCCCGCTCAGCGACCACGCGGATTTCTCGGACCTGCTTCAACTGGTCGAGCGTGTGAACCCGCGGCGGGTGTTCACGCTGCATGGGTTCGCGGCGGATTTTGCCGCCGCCCTGCGCGCCCGAGGTTACGACGCCCGCGCGCTGAGCCAGACCGAGCAGTTAACGTTGGCCCTGGAGAATCCGGACGAGCCCCCCGCCCGACGCGCGACTCTGTCTCATGCCGAATACCGGCCGCGCGCCACGCGCCAACTTTTGGCCGCAGCCAATGCCCATGCGCCCGCGCCTCGCGATCCTCGAGAACCCGCGAGCCCGGAGGCGCCGAACGAGGACACGCCGTTTGCCGTTTTTGCGGCGGCTTGCGCGGCCATCGCCGAGACCGGCGCCCGACTGGAAAAAGTGACCCGCCTGGCGGCCTGCCTGCGCGAACTGCCGGCGGCGTGGTTACCGCGGGCGGTGGTGTGGTTCAGCGGGCTGCCGTTTGCCCCGCCGGAAAACAAGATGCTGCAGGTAGGTGGGGCCGCCCTGCGGCGGGCCGTGTGCGCGGTGGCAGGCGTCGAGGAAACCGCCTTCCGCCAGGCCTACCTCCGACACGGCGATACCGGCGAAACCGCCGCCGAATTGTGCCGGGGACGCCTTCCGCAATCGCCGCCGCTCCGCCTCGGTGACGTGGCGCGCCTGTTCGACGCGCTGCACGCGGCGTCCGGCCCGACCGCAAAGGTCCCGTTGCTGGAGGCGTGTTTTGCCCGCTGCAGCGCAGCGGAGTTAAAGTACCTGGTGAAAATCATCACCGGCGACCTCCGCATCGGGCTCCAGGAAGGCCTGATCGAAGAGGCCCTGGCGGCGGCCTATGGCGCGGAGACGGAAATGGTCCGTCGGGCGCACCTGCTGCTGGGACACCTCGGCGAGGCGGCAGAGCTGGCCCGACGCGGCGAACTGGACCGCGCCAATCTGGTATTGTTTCGGCCGGTCAAGCTAATGCTGGCGTCGCCGGAACCGTCCGCCGTCGCCGTGTGGGGGCGAATCATGACCCAGTTTGCCCCTCCCCCGGGCAGCCCGCCGGTGGCCTGGGTGGAGGACAAGTACGACGGCATTCGCTGCCAGTTACACAAGCAGGGCGGCCGCGTGGCTCTGTTCACGCGCGACCTCAAGGACGTCACGGCCACGTTTCCGGAAATCGCCGAGGCCGCGCGCACGCTGCCGGCGGATGTGATCCTGGACGGGGAAATCCTGGCCATGCGGGGTGAGGAGGTGCTGCCGTTTGCCGAGTTGCAAAAACGCCTGGGCCGGCGCGAGGGCGACCTGTTCCTGGGCGCGCAGATTCCGGTGCGGCTGCTGGCGTTTGACCTGTTGTGGTGCGACGGCGAGCCGGTGCTGGACGCGCCGTTGCGCGCGCGCCGGGCCCGGCTGGAGGCGCTGGGGCCCTGGCCGCCCGCCCTGGGTTTGGCCCGGGGGACCCGCGCCGCCTCCATCGAGGACCTCGAGGCGGCATTTCTGGCCGCGCGCCGGCGCTGCAACGAGGGGCTCCTGATCAAAGACCCGGCCAGCCCGTACACGCCCGGTCGGCGCGGCCTGGCGTGGCTCAAGCTCAAGAAGGCCCTGGCCACCCTGGATTGCGTGGTGGTGGCCGCCGAGTACGGCCACGGCAAACGCCGTGCGGTGCTCAGCGTTTACACCTTTGCCGTCCGCGACGAACGCACCGGCGCGCTTCGCACCCTCGGCAAGGCCTACAGCGGCCTGACCGATGAGGAAATCGCCCGGCTCACCGACCATTTCCTGGCGCGGGTCATCCGGCAGCGCGGACGCCTGCTGGAGGTCACGCCAGACGTGGTGTTGGAAATCGCCTTCGACCGCATTCAGCCCGGCCCACGGCACACCAGCGGGTTGGCGCTGCGCTTCCCTCGCATTGCCCGCCTCCGCCCGGACAAGACCGTGGCGGACATTGACACCGTGGCCACGGCACGGCGGCTGGCCGGTCTGAGCGACCCACCGGCCGAAACCGCGGACAACCACGCTTCGACACTCCGTCCGGAATGAACCCGCCCATCCCCCGGAATCCCGGGTATCCGCCCGGCCCGCCCCGCGGCACGGTCTCGCAGCCGCCGAACCGCTTCGCCGCCACGCACCGCGTACCCGATCCGGACGCGGACCTCGGCGCGGAGGAGCCGCTGCCGCGCACACGGTTCATTCCGGACCACAGCGCGACCGTGATCACGTACAACGACAGCCCGGACGTGGGGTTCGCCGCCAGCCTCAATCCCTACCGCGGCTGCGAGCACGGCTGCGTTTACTGCTACGCGCGGCCCACGCACGAATATCTGGGCTACAGCGCCGGGTTGGATTTCGTGTCACGCATCCTGGTGAAGGAGCGCGCGCCCGAACTGCTCCGCCGCGAGCTGGCCTCGCCCCGCTGGCAACCGCAGGTGCTGGCCCTGAGCGGGGTGACCGACCCCTACCAGCCGATCGAGCGCCGGCTCGGCCTCACCCGGCGCTGCCTGGAGGTCCTCGCCGAGTGCCGCAACCCCGTGCAAATCGTTACCAAAAACGGCCTGGTCACCCGCGACGCCGATCTGCTGGCCGAGCTGGCCCGACACCACGCGGCCGCCGTGGCCATCTCCCTCACCACACTGGAGGCCGACCTCCGCGCGGTGTTGGAACCGCGCACCTCGCCGCCCACGGCGCGGCTGGCGGCAATCCGGGCGCTGGCTCGGGCCGGGGTGCCGGTCGGAGTGCTGATCGCCCCCGTCATCCCCGGGCTCACCGACCACGAGATTCCGCGGCTGCTGGAGGCGGCGGCCGGGGCGGGCGCGCGCTTTGCCGGCCTGCAAATGTTGCGTCTGCCGCTGGCCGTCGCCGGGTTGTTTCAGGCATGGTTAGAACGCCATTTTCCCGAACGAAAGGAGCGGGTTCTGGCGGCCATCCGCGCCGTGCGCGGCGGACGGTTGAACGATCCGCGGTTTAGCGCGCGCATGCGGGGCGAAGGCCGGCGGGCGGAGCTCACCCGGCAATTGTTCCAAGTCGCCGCCCGGCGCGCCGGGCTGACGACGAACTGGCCGGAGCTGTCCCCCGCCGCCTTTCGGCGTCCCGCCGGCCCGCAACTGGAGCTGTTCGGGTAGGGACCGGGCTCGCCGGCGTCCCGTCCGTGCTGGCGGGAATTCACCAAGCCGCCACCACAAAATTACCGGTCGTGCTCCCCGTGAGACCTGACGATTCCGGGCGACCCGCAAGAAAATGAGCCGCCGATCCGCTGTTTGAGTCGGACGCCGGCTTGTTTTAGGCTGCCGGGCGTCTTACGCTCCACCAATCGGTTTGTTGTGAACTTTCGTTTCGACATCCAAAAGGCCACCGAAGCCGCCGGACAGTTCCTGGCGCGAGCAGGCGGCAGTCTCAACGTGATGAAGCTCGTCAAGCTCATCTACCTGCTGGACCGTTTGTCCATTGCCCGGCGCGGGGTGCCCGTGGTCGGCGGGACCTACTTTTCCATGCGCAACGGACCGGTAACCAGCGAGCTGCTGGACCTGATCAACGCCGGAGGTTTGGCGAACGAAGCCGACCAGAGCTGGGAACAACTCATTTCCGACCGGAAAGACCACAAGGTTGCCCTGCGCGACCCGAGACACGCCCCCCGCGATCACCCGTCGGATTACGAGCTGCGCCTCATTGACGAGATTTTCGCCAGCCACGGAGCCATGAACCAATGGCAGTTGCGTGATTGGTGTCACCAACACTGTGGCGAATGGACCCCGCTGCAGACCGGTCGCGAGTTGATCAGTGTGGAAGAACTGGCCTTTCACGCGGGCTGCTCACGGGAGGAAGCCTCGCGGATTGCTGACGAAGCCCGGGAAAGCAACCTGATTGCCGCGGCCCTGGCGCTTCGATGGTCCGACCGGGGAGCACCTTCCGTTCCTGCCGGCCACCCCGACCCTTCTGGGTGGTGCTCAGCGACCCGGATGCCCATGACGGCCAGGTCCTGATTGTCAACATGACCACACGGCGCGAGCGGTGCGTGGACGAGCCTGTTTGCTCGGCCCGCAGGATTACTCGCTGCTGACCCACGCCACGACCATGGCATATTCCCGCGCACTGGCTGGATCAGTGGGGCGTTTGGAATCCCTGGTTCGCGAAGGTCTGTTTATCGAAGTCGAACCGGTCCCCGCCGCGGCTCTGAGCCGGATCATCGCCGGCGCCCGAAAGTCAGACCAGCTTTCTCCAGCGCTGAAACGTCTGCTTCCGCCGGAGTGAACCGCCTCCGAGCCGGTGGGGTGTTCGGTAATCACCACCAATTGTCCGCCACCGGCCGGGCGGTTTGATCAGCTTCGGGCCGGGGTGGTTTGGTCCGGATATCGCTGGCCAGTTGCACCAACCCTTACTCTTTGCGTTTTCTACAACATGGCTCCCTGCCCGGTGGCGGTCAGCAACCGCAAGCTTGCGCGCCCGTCCGGTCGGTGATTCAACTGCCGGGTGCGTTCCGGTCGTCGTCTCAAGACTCCTCCCGTGCCGCCGGCTGCTCCGGCCCCAGCGCCGCGGCGGGTAGTGCCGCGCACCGCCCGCGACGCGGTGCTGGCCGCATGGCGGCGGGTGGACCTGAGTGAGCTGGAGGAAGCCGCGCGCGATTGCGCGCGTCCGGTTGGCGACTGGCTGCCGGGGCTGCTGCAGCGGCTCAACCTGCCCCGGCGCCGCACCGAGGCCGAGGTGTTGCGCGCCTGGAATTCGCTGGTGGACCCGACGATCACCGCCCACGCCCAGCCGGCGGGCCTGCATCGGGGCACGCTGTTTGTGAACGTGGACAGCAGCGTGTGGCTGGCGGAAATCGTCCGCTATCGCCGCAAGGAAATCCTCGAGCGCCTGCAACACTGCTTTGGCCGCGAACTGGTGGCGCGCATTTCGTTCCGGCTGGGCTGAGGGCCCGGGTCAACGGGCGGCGCGGTTGGTTCCAGAAGCCCCCCCGGCCGGACGCGGCAAGGGCGGCGGGGGCTGCGACGCCGGAGGCAGGGGGGGCAAAACGGCGCGCAAGCGACGCCAGGCGGCGCGTTCCTCCTCGCTCATGACCTGCCAGCGGGCGGCGTTTTGCAGGAAACGCTCGCGCTGCTCCAACGACAGGGCGCTGAACCGTTGCAGGGCTTCGAGGCTGCGAACGCGGTCCGGCGCGGGCAGGTTCTTCAGCGCCTGGATCAGCCGGGCGGCCTTTTCCCGCTCAGACACTTCCAGGCGGCGCAACACCTTTTCCTTCTCGGCCTCGGTGAAGGCGAGGAAGGATTCGAAGTGCCGCGTGATCCGCGCGCGCTCAGCGGGCGGCAGGGTCTCCCAACGCTCCAGATCGCGCTCCATTCGCTGGCGTTGCTCGGGCGGCAACCGGACGGCCGCCGCGCGCCTGGCCGAGCTGTCCCAGGGGGCCAACGGCAGCGCTCCGTCCAACGCGGCCGCGCCGGCGAGGATTTCCTGCTGTTGTCCGGGCGGCAGTTGATCCCAGGCCGCCAAGCGTTCGGCGATCAACTCGCGGTATTCGCGGGGCACGCGGCGGAGGTGCTCGCCGCGCTGGTCGGGCGCCAGCCGGAGCAGGGGCAGCAGGTGGTAGCGCAGATTTAGCAGATGCAGGCGCAGCTCACGTTCTGCCGGCGGCAGCGCGTCAAACTCCGTCAGCCGTGCCCGCAAATACTCCTGCTGGGCCGGGCTGCGCGTGGCCAGATAGGCCTCGCGTTCGGCCGGGCTTTTCGCCAGCAGCTCGCGAAACCGATCCACCGGGCCGGGGACTACCGGCAGCGGCGGCGGCGGCTCCGGCAACCGCGGCGGCCCCGCCACCCCGGGCGCGGACGCCGGCGGAGACGGAATTTCTGCCGCGGTTCCGGCCTGGGGTGGAGGTCCCGCAGCCGGAATTGCGTCCAAGGTCTGCCCGCCCGCAGCGCGCGCGAACAGCACCACGCCCACAACCAGTCCCCAGCGAGCCGGCAGCGGCGAGGCGAACTTTTCCGCCGACAGGTTCATTCCAGGGCTCGGGCCAGTTCCACCACGTCCGGCAACGGCCCTTCGGGCAGGTTGAGAATCAGGTCGAAATCGGTCAGCACCTCCACGCCGGGAAGGTCAGCCGCCAGACCGGAAACCACCGCCACACTTTCCGCCAGGCGGTCGTTGGAAATCCGGTGGTGATGGCGCACCTGCCATAGCCCCACTAGCCCCCCCAGCGCCACGGCCAGCGCCACCGGCCGCCAGAGCGGGCGCCACCTGAGCCAGAAGCGCCCCTGCCGGGCGCGGATCGCAGGCGTTTCGTCCCGTTCCACCGCGCGCAGCACCCGCTCCCGGAAATCCGGCGGCAACGGCGCATCGGACAGGCCGGCCAGCAGCCGGGTGAGAGCAGCCTCCTCGGCCAGCGCCACGCGGGCTTCCAGATGGTCGGCCAGCCCGGCGGACAATTGGGCCAGTTCCGCGTCGGTCAATGGCCGGCGGCGGGCCTGCTCGATCAGTTCCTGGATGCGGGACGATTGCATGTCGGATTCGCAGAGAAAAAACCGGCGGAAGCTCAAAGTTGCGCGGGGTCGGACCGGGGCCATTCACCGGTGCGCAGGTACGGCTTGAGCCGCTGCCGCAGCGTCTCGCGCGCGCGGTGGATGAGGGATTTGACGGCGGACACCGAGCAGCCCAGCACGGCGGCGATGTCCTCGTAGGACAGGTCTTGGTCTCGGAACAACAACAGAGCAGTGCGCTGGCTCTCGGGCAGCCTGGCCAGGGCTTCCTGGATTTTCGCCTCCAGCTCGCCCAGCAACAGCGTATCCACCGGGCCGTCCGGGCGTGGGTCCGGCACCCCGCGGGCGGGCGCTTCTTCCCATTCGGACGGCGGGGCGTCGAGTGACACCGCCGGATGCCGAGCGCGGCGACGCAGCTCGTTCAGGCACAGGTTGCGGGCAATCGTGAAGAGCCAGGCGGAGAATCTGGCCGTGACCCGGTAGCGCGCGGCGGATTTGTACACCTGAAGGAACACGGCTTGAGTGAGGTCCTGCGCTTCGGCGGCGTCCCCCAGGGAATGGTACAGGAAATTCGCCACTGCCTGTGCGTGACGGGCCATCAGGCTCTCGAAAGCGCGCAGGTCCCCGCGCTGAACGCGCAACATCAGGGCGGCATCGGGGTCGGCGAGATCGGCCATCGCGCACACTCTAACAAACCTCCGCGGCGCTACAAAGCCGCGGCAGGTGCGGCGCGGGGGCGCTTTCCGGCGAGAAAGTCACCCGCGCCAGGCAAGCCTGCTTGTGGTCAGCGGTGGGTGGTTCGCAGTTCGTGGAGGGTGGTTCATGGTTCGTGGTTTGTCGTGGCTGCGAACCGCCCGCCCCGGCCCGCACCCGCCACTCACCACTCACCACTCACCACTCATCATTCGCCGTTTTCACCCATTCCCCCACGCCCGAATCCCGACCCCAATCCGCCGCCCGCGGCCCAACGGTGCAGGTCTCGGGCCCGCCAC